>VMBT01000031.1_pt1 | contig 92120 bp, 113 predicted proteins | sample 4404301 | NCBI WGS metagenome assembly VMBT01 (sample SAMN12238535, study PRJNA552566) | marine metagenome | isolation source: Coastal seawater | place: USA: coastal Georgia, Sapelo Island | collected 2008-08/2009-08 | reverse complement strand
ATCCAAAGTAATTACAATGCATGTAACAACTCCTATTGAAGATAAAAAATTAGAACTACAAAAAGCGTTGATTGATGGTTTTAGTGTTGTTTTAGTTCCAAGACCTTGGCCAAAACAACCAGACAAACATTTCATGCCTTCAGAAATTGCAATTTATTTGCGTAAATGTGGTTTTGATACTGATAAAATTAAAGTTCATGTTTTTGAAGCAATTACCACTGAAAATGAAACGAATTTTGAAGGAACTGTAAAAGATTTGGAAGGAAAAGAGTTTTCAGATTTGTCAGTAATGGTGTTTAATCAAACAAGCCTAGATTCATACATGAATTATAGATGGCAATGGGAAAACTAATTTCCTAGATTCTGACCCTGTCCAAAAACTAGACTATCTGAACTTGGGAATACATATGCTACAATTTTCATCCATGGGTAGTCTGGGTCATACAATCTGTAAAATCCTGCATCATCAAATGTTATTTGAATAGAATCACCAGGTGCAATAACTCCAGTTGAGATTCTTCCATCAGGATCAAATGGATCATGCCTATCACCATAGTTTTCTTTTCCACTAAGAATACTATGAGATACTGCATCATCATTTACAATAGTAATAGTAGTACCTGGTTCAACTGAAATTCTATCCATAGAGAAGTATCTGAGTCTTAGTGGATCAGATGAGCTTTGAGTTGCAAGTGCTTGATCTAGGGCAGAACCAGTCCCAATATAGCTGTCAAGAAGTCCTTGGGATGATGAACCTCTAGCAATGTGAATTGTAAGATTATCTGATTTTGTGGTTGTTTGCTCTACATCAACTTTTGATAGTGTAGATAATTTTGTAGTGTAGATAATTTTGTAAGTATCATCAGGTGTTGTGATTCTACCAGTAAAACCATAGACTGATGCATCACTACTTTCTGCAACTAGTCTTCCAAAGAAGCTAATTGTAGTGTCTAGTCCACCAGAACTTTCTACATTACCGTTAATTCTAATGTATCTGCCTTCACGCAAAAATTTTCCTTCTAATTCTGAGATAGTAAATTCTTCGTCATCAAGTGTGACAAATCCATCCTCTATCATAAAATTAATTGAACTTCCACGCTTGTCTTCAGAAGATAAGCCTAGATCAATTTCAGTAAATTTGATTTCTTCTTCGGTTACTGCAAAACCAGAACCTTCTAAAAGAAATGCCTGATTTTCAGAGATTTCGGCAAATGACTCATTGAAAAGATATCCTGAGAAAACGACGAGTAATGCTAGTAATGGTATTGCTAAGTTCACAATAATTTTGTCCTCTAATTTGGTTTATAATTTGCTACTAAATTATTTTAGACTCAATAGGCAAATCCTAAGGGATTAGATATCAAGTCCAGGCATCTTCAGACCCTCTTCTTGCATCATTTCTATCATATAGATTTCCAAATATCCCCCTGCCAAAAGCAATCCAACAACAATGGCAATTTCAATCGAGGTAGGTTTGATGAAAGTTTTAAGGTCAATTTTTTTCGTGATGGCCCTTATCAGAATAAAACTCCTGGAGATTCCTAATGAATACGCAGTCAATTCCATCAATCCAAATGGAGATAAAAATAGAATAGCTAATGGTGGAACTTTTTCTAAAATTGGAGCAGTTGTGGTAATTGCTGCAAATGCAAATCCTGTAGACCAAGCTGAAAATAGGCCCCATGCAATACCAAATCCTGGAATAAACATTGGAAGGGCTATAGTTGTATTATGAGTAAATATCCCAAAACCATCAATATCCATCACCAATTCCTCAAACTCTGACATGAAAACATCAGCTTCTTCTTGACTGACTGTAGTCATTGAACCAATTTGATATGTGGCTGCAAAAATTCCTACGAATATGAAGAATAAGGAAATTCGAAGTTTATTCACAATACAATTCGACCAGAACAATATTTGAGGGTTCGTAGGCGCAGATTTAATTAAACCACATCATATTTTTTGATATGAAAAAGGAACTCTCCTTTGCATTAAACTATGCATTAAACAAAGGGTTTCAGATTCATCCTGATGCTTTTAAAATTTTAGAAAATGTTGATGTGAAAAAACTTGAAAAAATCATCAAAGAGATTGTTAGAGAAAAAACAAAACAGAAATTATTCCAGATTAATCAAGATGATTTAGAGACATATCTTGGAATCAAGGATGACCCATCATTAAAAAATGAGGTCAAGGTTTTGTTGGATCCTACAGACAAGATAACCACTGGTGAGGGAGTAAAGGGGTATAATGCATTATTTTCTAGTAGATTCAACAAACTAAAGCGCATAGTCTCAGACAGACCAGAAGCTAGGATGTTAAAATCCCTGACTTTTGTAAAAAATGAAAGGTCTAAGGATGACATGTATGTTTGTGGTCTAGTTACTGCGAGAAATAGTGAAAGAAGTGTGACAAAGTTGGTTTTGGAGGATCCTTCAGGCTCACTTGAGGGGATTATTTTTGATACTGAGCTTCAAAAGACCGCAGATACTCTTCTAGTAGACCAGTTTGTTATGGCAAGAGTTAGTGTTGGAAAGAATTCAGGATTTATCATAAAGGATTTGATTTTTCCAGATATTCCTGATCAGGCTACAAACAAGTCTGAATCAGAAGCTTATGCCGTTTTTTTATCAGATTTGCATATTGGAAGTAAATATTTCATGGAAGAAGAGTTGACAGAATTCTTTTCTTGGATATCTAGTCCCGATCCCATAGCAAAAAAAATCCGATTTATTTTGATTGGGGGTGATTTGGTTGATGGGGTTGGAATTTACCCAAATCAGAATAAGGAATTAGTCTGCCAAACCATAGAAGAGCAACTCAAAAAAGTTGAAGGTTTGATTGATCAGATTCCAAAAAATATCAAAGTAATCATAATGCCTGGAAACCATGATCCTGGTAGAAGGGCACTTCCTCAACCAGCAATTCCAAAGAAGTACAATTCTGGGTTATGGGAGAGAGAAAATGTCATTATGGTAGGAAATCCTGCGGTTGTCTCATTAAATGGTGTAAAAGTAATGATGTTTCATGGGCAAAGTATTGATGATATTGTGAAGACTACACCAGGACTAAGTTATGACAAGCCAACAAATGTGATGAAGCATCTTCTCAGAGCCAGACATCTTAGTCCGATTTATGGTAGTCAGACACCTATTGCTCCTGAGATGCAGGACTTGATGGTAATTGAGAATATTCCAGACATCTTCCATGTAGGCCATGTACACAAGGCCCAGTTGGATATGTACAAGGGTATTTTGTTGGTAAACTCAGGCTCTTGGCAGAAACAGACACCATTTCAGGCAAGTGTTGGAATGACTCCAAATCCAGGTATTGCTTTATTGGTTAATTTGAAGACTTTCCAGGTATTCCACCAAAATTATAATTCCAATTTAGACAATATCCTGCAAAGTTAGATCATCTTTGAATGTCTTTTTTATCATTTCAGATGATATTGTTAGTTTGTATTTTTTTGTTCTACCATGAATTCCTTGGTGAACCAGTCTTCCAGAGATAATTCCAGATAGTTCAATCTCACTTAGCATTTGTGTAATTCTTCTTTGGGTAAGCTCATCACGTCCTACTACTTTACAGAGACTTTTGTATGAGGAGTAGATTTCTCCAGTGGATGAGCCATTGGCCTTCATTATAGCAAGTATGACTAGTTTTTCGTGAAGTGGATATGATTTGAGGGATGTCTCTTCTTTGTTTTCCTCAATTTTTTGGGATGCATCTCTGACATGTGTTTCAGTGACCTTGTCTGATTGCTGTCTTTCAGCAAGTTCGCCTGCAACCCTAATCAGATCTATTGCTCGTCTTGCATCACCATGCTCTCCTCCTGCTAGAGCAGCACACAAGTTTAGGGCAGAATCATCCACAGATTCGGCTTCAAAGGCTTCAGATATTCTTTCTTCAAGAATTTTCTTTATCTGTTCAACATCATAGTTTGTAAAGACAATCTCCTCTTCCCCTAAACTGCTGATTACCCGTGGATCCAGTTTTTCTTTAAATGTCAAATCATTTGAAATTCCAATTAAAGTTAGCGAGCCAGAATTGAGGTTTTCATTGGCTCTGGTTAGTTGGTAAAGAATGTCTTTTCCTGTTTTCGAGACTAGTTCAGCAAGATAATCAATCTCATCAATTACAAAGACGACATTCGTTTTTTCCTGATCAATGTTGTTTAGGATTCTTTTGAAAACTTCACTGATTGCAAGGCCTGTTGAGGGTAATTCCTTATCAGAAAGCCCTAATTGACGCCCAAAACTGACCAATAAACCATAAAGTGTAGTCTCTTTTTTTGCGTTTGAATAGATTAATTTAATTGGAAAATTTGATTTTTCAACCCTTTCTTGGATTTTTGAGATGACTTTTTTGACGACAAGGGTCTTGCCAGTACCAGGTTTGCCATAAACTAGAAGATTTGATGGTCTTGATTGTTTAAGAATAGGTAAGAGTGATTGGGTAACCTGTTCTTGCTCAGTATTTCTATGTTGAATTGTTTTTGGAATATAGGTAAAATGTAGGATGTCCCTGTTTTTGATAATTGATTTGCCAGATTCAGCTGCATCCAATAGTCTGTCAATTGGGTCAGACATACTCACACACCTTTGTTTCCTATCAATTTCATCTTAATCATATCTCAATTATGAGAGTATAGTATAGAATAGTAATTCTAGTTTAGTTTGTAATTAATTATTTTTAGTTAGTTTTTGTTTTTTCTAAAATAAAAAAATTAGAAAAAAGAAGAGTGGAAACAAAGGTGTGTGGGTTTCCTTGGAAGTTAACAATGATGTTAATCTGATGTTAAGAAAAATCCCAAAAACCCTATTTTGACCCCTTTATTTCCATTCCAGGCGTTAAGATTGACGTTAACACTGTGAATATCTAAAATCCTACCCCTTTATTTCCATTCCAGGCACGGATACTTCTTTATTTTGGGGTTTAGAATGAAAAGAACTGTTAATAACAAAAAAATGACTAGGCACGAGTTACGCAGTCAATGTTAACACACCATTTTGTTAACAAATTTTCGCGGATCATTTGAACTGTTAACGTCAGATCGAATAGATCCTAACATGGCCAAAAAACGTATTCGAATAGATGTGGAGGACTCTGATGGTGCAAGGTATGATATCAAACTTGAAGGTAATGTGACTCGAGATAAAGTATTGAAAATATTTGAGATGATGGACTTGATGAATATTGAAGAAGAACAAGAAACCACCAACATCGATTCTGTAGGCTCTAAAATTTGGCATGTTGTGGATAAGTTCTTCCCTATGGGCAAATTTACATCAACAAACATTCTTGAAAAATATGAAGATGAATTCAACGAACCTATCAAACTTAGTGTAATTTCCACATATCTCTCAAGATTCTCCTCAAAAGGAAGGGTGGATAGGACTAGAAATGGTAGAGAATGGACCTATCAAACCATAAAAATTGGTCAAAAACAACACTAAATCAATCAAGATATAGTAATTTTTCTAACAATCAAACGGTCTTTTCCAAGGATTAGTTTTACATATTCACCTTTTTGAATATCCATATACTTTCGAAATTGTTTTGGGATTGAAATTGTCCCTGCAGATGTGATTTTTACCAGTACTTCATTTTCTTGAATGGACATATTATGACTATAAATTAATAATATATATAATTTAATAAATTATTTTCATTATAATTAATAATAAAAAATGGCATTTTTTGCGTAAAACTATGTAAAATGACTTTGGAAAAACTCGAAAAAAATCTTTAAGCAACAGTTGGGTTTGTTGCAACTTCTTCAACCTTTGCAATTCCTTTTTCAGTAATAGAATATGTATATGGTTTTGATTCAGTATTTCTTTGGACAAGACCCTCCTCAAACAACTTCTTCATTAGTCTTGAAGTGTGCTCTCTACTCTTCTTTAATGTGATTTGTATGTCACGTGATGTCATAGCTTTGTTTGTGATTAGATGTAACACGTAATTGGTAGGATTTGTGTGCTCAATATTGGGTATTTTAGGCGTGGAAACTGGTTTTTCAGGAATTTTTTCAGGCTCTTGTGATATTACAACTTCCTCTTCTTGTACTTCCTTTTTTGCTAATTTTTCCAAGAATTGTTTCAAATCTAAATTTGGATCCTCTGTTTTTTGTTCAATTCCCTGGATTTCTAATGCATCTAGGCGTATTTTCATATCAATTAACTGTCTTTCATAGTACTCTAAACGCTCAGACTGTGATGCATCGACCATCTCACTCTTAGATTTTATGAATGGACGAATCTTATAGTAGCCATACAAACCTCCTAGACCTACAATGAATGCTAATATCACACTCAAAATCACTGCTGGATCAGGAATCTCTACTAACATCACAAATTTTATGCCTGTATTGTGATTTATTGTGATTGACCAATATTATTTCACACTTTAGATTAACAAACTCACACACATTATCACAACTGACTAAACCGACTGAACTGAACAACTATCACAACATCACATACTACATGCCTGTCTTACGAGCCTATCTATCACACTAATGACCTCTTCCTCTCTTTCTGGGAAAATATCACTCTCATTTATCACACTAATCTGCTCAGATAACTTGGATATCACATCAATATCATCAGGCAAAATGATGCCTAAACCGCGTAAAAGTATGATTGAATAGAATAATGAGACTAATTTCTCTCTAGACTGCCCAACTTGCCTATAATACGCACCTTTTGAAATTGCAAACTCTGATTCAAGAAGATTCTTCTGATTTAAAATAATTTCAACTTGTCTTTCTGTAAACAAAGATTTTTTGATAATTTTCCTAATAATGTTGTTAAAATTAGATCCTTTAAACTCTGACATAGCTATACAATTCTGTATAATAGCATTCCAATTAAACTTTAAAGAGCCTGATACGAACCAATTTTATGGCTGGAAACAAAGTTGAAACATTCCTAAAATCAGAATTAAAAAAGAAAAATGCATTATTGTTTGTCCTAATTGATTCAGAGGTTTCTAATTTAGAAGCATCTGCTAAACTAGCAAAAGATGTCGAGAAGATTGGGGCATCTGCAATTTTGGTTGGTGGCTCATCTGCTACAGATCAGATAGAGATGGCTCAGGTGGTCAAAGGCATCAAAAAAGGCATCAAAATACCAATAATCCTATTCCCTGGTAATGTTACAGGTGTTGTACCTGACGCTGATGCTATTCTATTTAGTTCCTTAATGAACTCAGAAAACCCATACTTTATCACACAAGCACAAGCTCTTGGTGCACCAAGTGTTCTAAAATTTGGTCTAGAACCTCTTCCTACAGCATATTTGGTTATAGGCGATGGTACAACTGCTTGGTTTGTTGGCTCTGCAAGAGGAATTCCATTTGAAAAACCCAAAATCGCTGCGGCTTATGCACTTGCAGCTCAATTTCTTGGAATGAGATTTGTATATCTTGAGGCAGGTTCTGGTGCAAAATCTAGTGTCACTCCTGAGATGGTCAAGACTGTAAGACAGTTGTTTAACGGATTTTTGATTGTCGGTGGTGGAATTAAGGACGTAAAAACCGCCCAAAACTTGGTAAAGGCAGGAGCTGATGCCCTAGTTATTGGCACTTTCCTTGAAAAAGGTGGAAGTCTCAAGAAACTAGAAGAAATAACAAAAGCAATTCAAAGAAGCAAGTAATAGTACTCTATTATGTCTGAAAACGACGCAATTTCTCGTATTAGCGGCATTGAGATGCCTAATTACTATGGTGATTACTACTCTAGTCTATCTTCAGAAACATACACGATTTTTGAGAAAGCCGCATCTGCAAAATCAAGCCTGGTGGACTCTTCAGGCATAATAGAACCGAAAATCGCATTCGATCTGGCAGATCGTGTGGCAAAAATGCACGAAATTGATATTGCTGAACCCCTTAGAGAACTCCTAAAAACCAACGGAAAAGAACTCTCTGCATTAATTCTTTCAAAAGAAATTGCACAGGGAAAATACTCACTTCCTGATTCTACTTTGGAAGAAAAACTTGATCTGGCAGTACGTGTTGGATTGGCAATAGTTACAGAGGGAGTTACAATTGCTCCATTACAAGGAATTAGTGAGGTAAAAATTAAGAAAAATAAGGATGGTTCTGATTATCTCTCAGTTTCCATTGCAGGCCCTATGCGTTCTGCAGGAGGAACAGAATCTGCCGTTACTATGTTGATTGCAGATCATGTCAGAAAGACTGCAGGACTATCAAAATTCCAGGCAAATTCCTTTGATGATGAAACAGGTCGATTTGTTGAGGAATTAAGAATCTATGAAAGAGAGGCCAGTAGTTTTCAATTCCATATCTTAGATGAAGACATTGAGCATGTGATTTCAAATCTGCCAGTGGAGTTAGATGGTGTTGATACGGATCCTTATGAGGTTGTCAACCACAAATCTATGGCACGAATCAAAACTGATAGAGTAAGAGGAGGCGCCTTACGTGTCCTAAATGACGGTCTTATTGGAAGATCTAAGAAACTACTCAAAAGAATTGAAATGTACAATCTTGATGGTTGGGAGTGGCTCAATGACCTAAAAGGTGCTGTTCAGACTGGTGAAAAACAAGAGGATGCAGCTACAAAAAGAATGCATGAGGTAATTACAGGCAGATCAGTCCTTTCTATGCCTAACAAGTTAGGAGGATTCCGACTAAGATATGGGCGAGCTTGTAATACTGGCTTTGCAGCAGTTGGAATTCATCCTGTAGTTGCAGAAATACTTGATCACACAATTGCAGTTGGAACTCAAATCAAGATTGACATCCCAGGAAAAGGCTCAACTGTAGCATTTGTTGATTCAATTGAAACCCCTATAGTCCGTTTGAAAAATGGTAATGTTGTAAAAATCAGAGATGTAAAACATGGAATAGAAATTAAAAATGAAATTGAAAAAATTCTTCACCTTGGAGATGTTCTGATATCTTTTGGTGATTTCCTAGAAAATAATGCACAACTTGTTCCATCTGGATATGTAGAAGAATATTGGATTGAGGAATTAAAACAAAAAATTGAGAAATACGAGCCTAAAGACCAATATCTGACTCAATTTCTCAATAGAATTCCAACTATAGATGAGGCATTGAAAATCTCCATTGATTTTGATATGGCTCTTCATCCTCATTACCTATACTATTGGGATAAGATATCTACTGAAGAGTTTGGATTACTTTTGAATCCTAAAACAATCAATGAAACCTCAATTGAATACTCTATACAAACAAAGAAAATCCTTGAAAAATTAGGAGTTCCCCACCTGCTCAAAGATGAAAGTATTGTTCTTGAAAATATTGAAGCAAAAATTTTCTTTAATTTGCTGTTTAGAGAAGAACCAAAAATAGATGAATCTTCTGTTCCTCAAATAATTTCAAAATCTTCTGGAATCAAAATTAGAAACAAGTTCTCTACATCAATAGGCGTACGAATTGGAAGACCTGAGAAATCTGCTCCAAGACAGATGAAACCACCAACACATGTATTGTTTCCAATTAGTGACAAAGGGGGACCTACACGAGATCTCCTAAAGGCATCTAGAAATGAGCACTTTTTCACCAGTATCTACAATAGGCATTGTACCCAGTGTAATATCCCCTCAATTGGCATCAAGTGCTCAAAATGTGGCACAAAGACTACTGTTACCTATAGATGTCCACATTGTAGAGATTCACTTGAAGAACCTTTTTGTGAAAAATGTAAAAGAACTGCTTTAGCCCACTCTCATAAGGAATTTCCACTAAAATCAAAACTTCTAGAAGCTCAAGAAAAAATTCGCCTACGTGCCCAAGAACCATTTAAAGGAGTCAAAGAATTAATCAGCCAAGATAAGATTGCTGAACCTCTAGAAAAGGGACTAGTTCGCCAAAACTTTGGATTGACCGTATTCAAGGATGGAACCGTAAGATTTGATGCAACAAATTCTCCCCTAACTCAATTCAAACCTTCTTGGATTGGTACATCTGTTGAAAAACTCAAAGAACTAGGATATTCTCATGATGTTGATGGAAATCCACTTGAAGATCCTGAACAGTTAGTTGAACTTCGAATGCAGGACGTGATTATTCCATATGAAAGCGGCAAGTATCTTGTTTCTATTTGCAAATACATTGATACTCTTTTAGAAAAATTCTATGGAAAAACATCATTTTACAATGTAACCAACTCTGAGGAGTTAGTTGGACATCTAATTATTGGTCTTGCTCCTCATACATCTGTTGGAATTGTAGGTAGAATTATTGGATATACTGAAACCCATGTATGTTTTGCAACACCGAATTGGCATTCTGCAAAAAGAAGAGATGCTGATGGTGATGCAGATTCTATAATGTTGCTGATGGACAGCCTTTTGAACTTCTCAAGACAATTCCTTTCAGATGCAATTGGCGGGTTGATGGATGCGCCACTTCTTGTTCAACCCCTTGTCTTGCCTCATGAATCTCAACCCCAAGCCCATAATCTTGAGGTAACAAAATCATTACCATTGGAATTTTTTGAATCTACACTTCAACAAGCAAAAGCTCCTGACATCACATCTGTAGAAATCATCAAAACTAGGCTTGAAACAGAAAGACAGTTTTATGATTACTATTTCACACATACTACATCATCTCTTACAACTTCAAAATCTCGTAGTGCGTATTCTACTCTTGGCTCAATGCTTGACAAATTCGATATGCAAGTTAGAAATGCTGATCTAATTGATGCAGTAAATACCTCAGAAATTGTTTCAGATGTTATCTCCACTCATCTTGTGCCAGACATTATGGGAAATTTGAGAGCATATGCCCGACAAAACTTTAGGTGTACTGGATGCGGCAAATCGTATCGTCGAATGCCATTAATTCAAACTTGTGTTTGTGGACACAAACTAATCCCAACAATTACTCGTGGGTCTGTAGAAAAATATCTAAAACTTGCAAAAAGGCTTGTTGACAAATATGATGTCAGTGAATATCAAAGAGGACGTATTCATGCACTTGCTGATGAAATCGAATTAGTGTTTGGAAAAAGCCCTGGTGACCAGTCACTTCTAACTGACTATGCCTGATTATCGCAATTTGACGTATTCGTAAGCGCCTAATTTGTTGTCAAAACAGAACTTTACCTTCTGGTAGTCTTTTCTAAATGACTTTACTTTGGAAAGCAATTTCTTAGGATCCTTCTTTTCAATTACTACTTGTTTGATAAATGAAGCAATTTCTTGCATTTCATTTTTCTTCATTCCAAGTCTAGTGATTTCTGAAACTCCTAATCTAATTCCACCTGGATGGAAGTAATTTCTTCCAGCCTTGATATCTCCTGGAATCAATTGCCTGTTAACAATTATGTTGGCTTTCTCTAAATCTGCCTCAACTTTTCCACCATCTGAATAATCTAAGACATTGACGGCAATTTGGTGTGATTGTGTAAATCCTCTGCTTTCACCTAATACTTTGAATCCTGCATCACTTAATGCATCAGCAAATGATTTTGCATTCTTTATGACTTGAGAAGCATAATCTTTTCCAAACTCTAATGCTTCAGCAAATGCAACTGCTTTGCCCGCCATGTTATTGATGTGATGACTACTGGTTAGTCCTGGGAATGTTGCTTTTTTGATTGGTTCTTCATGTTTTTCAGAACCCAAAACCAATCCACCTTGAGGGCCAAACAAAGTTTTGTGAGTGCTCATAGTCATTGTATCTGCTCCTTCTCGTAGTGGGTCTTGGAATTTTCCACCAGCAATTAATCCTGCAACATGAGCTGCATCATAATTGATGTGCATATCATAACTCTTTAGAAAATCTGAAAGCTCTTTGACAGGATGTGGGAACAAGAATAACGAACCTCCAAACATTGCAATTTTTGGCAGTCGTTTGTTTTTCTTTAACTCCTTTACCTTCTGCTTTGTCTTATCAACATCAATTGTCATCTCTTCAGCATCAAATGGATAGAATTCAATTTCTAAACCATGAACCAATCCCGCAGTTCCCGAATGTTCCTTTTTACCGTGTGAGATATGACCGCCTGCTGGAATAGATGGCGCTAACATAACATCGCCTGGATTTGAATAAGCAGAATATATGGCAAGATTTGCTACAACCCCTGAAATTGGTCTTACATCAGCAAATTTTGCTTTGTAGAGTTTTTTGGCTAACTTCATACATTCAAACTCTACATCATCAATGTAGATACAACCAGCATAGACTCTCTCCCCAGGCCAACCTTCAGCATATCTGTTACCAAAGTCTGAGATTATGGCTTCTCTGACTGCAGGGCTAGGAATATTCTCACTAGCAATCAATGGAATTGAGTTTTCAAACCATTTGTGATGCTCTTTTAATTTAGTGAAAATTTTATTGTAAGATTCTTTATTTTGTGATTTTGCCATATTTTGTAACTTGATTTTCCCAATTTAAAAACACCGATAGAGTAACAAAGCCTCTATTCCTGATCTGGAAGGTATAAAAGGGGAATCTAGAGTTTTTGCATCAATGGGTATGCAAGCTACTTCTAAAGGAAATATGCCAGTCGTATTGCTCAAAGAAGGCGGTTCAGAAACAAAAGGTAGAGATGCACAAAAGAACAACATTGCTGCATCAAAAATAGTTGCTGAGATTGTTCATACCAGTTTAGGTCCTAGAGGCATGGATAAGATGCTAGTTGATTCACTAGGAGATGTTACTATTACAAATGATGGAGCAACAATTCTCAAAGAAATTGATGTTCAACATCCAGCAGCAAAAATGCTTGTTGAGATTTCAAAAACTACTGACAATGAAGTAGGTGACGGAACAACTTCTGCTGTAGTTTTAGCAGGAGCTCTACTTGAGAGTGCCGAATCATTAATTGATCAAGATGTTCACCCAACAATTATTGTTGATGGATATAGAAAGGCTGCAAGAAAAGCAAAAGAATTCCTTGAGAGCATCTCAGATAAAATTTCTGCAAATGATAAGAATATTCTAAATAAAATCGCAAAAACTTCTATGCAAACTAAACTTGTTAGAAAAGACTCTGATCAACTTGCTGACATTATTGTAAAATCAGTTCTTGCTGTTGCAGAAAAGGATTCAGAAAAATATGATGTTGATATTGATGATATTAAAGTAGAAAAGAAAGCCGGTGGCTCAATTAAAGATTCAATGATTGTTCAAGGTATTGTTTTAGATAAAGAAATTGTTCATGGTGGCATGCCAAGAAAGATCAATGAAGCAAAAATCGCTTTGATTAACACTGCATTAGAAATTAGTAAAACTGAAACTGATGCTAAAATTAACATTTCAAACCCTCAACAATTGAAATCATTTCTAGATGAAGAAAATAGAATGCTAAAAACGATGGTTGACAAAGTTATCGGTTCTGGCGCAAACGTAGTTTTGTGTCAAAAAGGAATTGATGACATGGCACAACATTATCTTGCAAAAGCCGGAATTATTGCTGTTAGAAGAATTAAAGAAAGTGACTTGACCAAACTAGCAAAGGCAACTGGTGCTAGAATAGTTACAAACCTTGATGATCTATTTGAAAAAGATCTTGGCAGTGCTGACCTTGTTGAGGAAAGAAAGATTGAGGAAGATAAATGGGTATTTGTTGAAGGGTGTAAACATCCAAAATCTGTAACATTACTTCTTCGTGGAGGTTCACAAAGAGTTGTTGATGAAGTGGAACGTTCTGTTCATGATGCTTTAATGGTTGTAAAAGATGTAATTGAAAAACCAGAAATTGTTGCAGGTGGTGGTGCCCCTGAAACTTATGCTGCTACAAAACTCAGAAACTGGTCTAAATCTCTTGAAGGACGAGAGCAACTAGCTGCAGAAAAATTTGCTGATGCTTTAGAAGCAATACCATTAACCCTAGCAGAAAATGCTGGAATGGATCCAATTGATACTCTTACCTTATTGCGCTCAAAACAACAGAAAGGTGAGAAATGGACAGGTATTGATGTCATGAAAGGAAAAATTGCTAATATGAAATCTAGTGATATCATTGAACCTCTTGCAGTAAAACTCCAAATTGTTTCAGCATCTGCCGAAGCTGCATGTATGATTCTTAGAATTGATGATGTGATTGCTACTCAGAAATCTGCTGGTGGTCCACCTGGTGGTGGAGAAGGCGGAATGCCTGGAATGGGTGGAATGCCTGGAATGGGTGGAATGCCTGGAATGGGTGGAATGCCTGACATGGGCGGAATGATGTAAATTATTTTGCAATTATTTTCAAAAGTTTATTTGATAACCAACTTTACGAACAACATTGAATAAAACTTCATCAAAAGCGCTTGCTGGTTTCAAGTATGTTTACTTGGTAGCATTTTTTGCATTACTTGCAGGATTTTTCCATCCACTAATCACTAACACCAGTTTTGATAGTGTTGTTGTGGGAGTTTTGGTGTTGTTTGTAGGTCTAGCAGGTGGTGTGTTGTTGTACAAGTCCGCGACCTCAGAGAAAAGAAGAGGAATCTTTCTTGGAGGTGGATTTGCTCTTATGGCAATTTCATTATACTATATTTTCCAACTTAGTGGAAGAGTCTAAACGTCAAAGTATAGATAAAATTCGTGTGGATGTGGTCTAATGGAAATCTCACGCTGATCTCTTCTTTCTAGTTCAATGATTTTATCAATTACATCATTTGTGTAAATCGGATTAAGGAATTTTCTGTCACTTTCTAACTCATCTAGTGCCTCACCAAGACTCTTTGGAAGAACACCAATTCCTCTTTTTGCTCTATCTGATTTTGTCATTTTGAAAATATCATCACGAACTTGCTCTCCAGGATCCATCTTCTTTTTGATTCCATCCATACCTGCTGCAGTTACTGCGGCAAACACTAGATATGGGTTTGATGAAGGATCAGGTGCTCTAAACTCTAATCTCTTGAGATTCGAATACTCTTTTCCTTTAAGGTGTTTAGGAACTCTAACAATTGCTGAACGGTTTCCAGAACTCCATGCAATATATGCTGGAGCCTCATATCCTGGAACTAATCTATGATAGGAGTTTGTGGTTGGATTACAAATTGCTGATAATGCTTTGGCGTGATTAATTATACCGCCACAAAAGTATCTTGCAGTCTGACTTAATTCGTCTTCATCATCCGGATCAAAGAATGTATTTTCCATATTTTTCCATAAACTTACATTAACATGCATTCCCGAACCTGAATCCATTGCAATTGGTTTTGGCATCATTGTTGCAACTTTGCCATACTTTTGAGCAACGTTTCTAATTACATACTTGTATGATTGTGCTGCATCAGCTGCGTTTGTCATATAGTCATATTTGATATCAATCTCACATTGACCAGCTGTTGCAACTTCATGATGATGGTTATCACATAAAATTCCAAAATTATTCTTGAGAATATTTACACATTCATTTCTGTAAGGAGTAAGTGTATCTGATGGTGTACTAGGGTAATATCCTTCTTGCAATCCCATTGGGTAGCCATTTCCCTCTTGACTCCATGGTGCCTCTTTAGACTCTATTGAGTAAGATTGTCCTTTGTATGGTGTTAGAACATCCCAGTGAACTTTATCAAAAACAAAAAACTCTACTTCTGGTCCCCATGTACTAAAATCAAATCCTTGACTCTTGATGTACTCTTCAGCTTTTTGTGCAATGCCTCTAGGATCTCTTGATAATCTGCCCCTGTTTTCTCCCCAGTAAACATCACAAAGTAATCTCGCAGTCTTATTTTCAGTCATCCACGGAATTATGGCAAATGTGTTAGGATCTGGTTTTAGGAGTAAATCTGAATCATCAATACTTGTAAAGCCAATAATAGATGAACCGTCTAATTTTGGTAGACCATCTCTCATTTGTTCAGGGGTAAATGTATCTGCTGAAATTGTAGTGTGGTGGAAATGGCCAGTCAGACCAGTAAATTGAAGATCAATGAATGAAATTCCTTCATGTTGAATTCTTGAGAAAACTTCGTCAGGTGAATACGATACTTGAATTGCTTTTCCGTGACTGACTTTATAGGGCAATTTTATACTTCAATCAAACACAAATACATCCAGCATTTAAGGATTAGGTAAGAAATGTCTGAAACAAATCAAATTGATATCAACTATCTGCATCACACAGTATTACGAGAAACTGAAGATGAATCTTTACTGGAAATTGATCCAAACTTTTACAGAAATCTATCTGAGTTTATAGGAAATTTGAAAAAACAGGAATTTGATGGGGTTGAGAGCAAAATTAAAGATGCTATGATAGAAATGGCCACAGAATTGACATCTTTATTGATAAATGTGAGATTAGAAAAAATCTCAGAATCAAAGGATCTTAAAATTGGTTTTCTTCTAGACGAGGAAAAATTCATTCTTGACTCACAGGAAGAAGAAAAAGAAAGAAAAGAGATGATTCTTTCAGCAACAATTAATGGAAAATCAAAATTCCTTGAATCTTTATCACAAAACCACAAAACAAAGAGAATAACAGTAAGATTTTTGCAAGAAGTAGGAGAAATTGTGGGTGCCGATCTTGAAAAGTATGGTCCTTTCAAAATTGAGGATATTGCAACCATTCCGTATGAAAATGCACAGGCATTAATTGCCAAAAAGGCTGCAACTAAAGTCCGTTTGGAAGATTAGATAGAAATTATACCTAATTCATTTCTAATTAGATGTCTCATACAGGTGTTGATGTAATTGATTTTCTATTTTATACGATTTATCCTGTAATTGGAATTTTTATTGTTGAGGGAATTAGCAGACTAGTTAAAGCTCCTAAATGGGCAAAACTATGGACACAAGCTATAGTCTCGATTGGTTTTGGAATTTATTATTGGTTCATTTTACCAGCGCCTCAAAATTTCCCATTAACTGCAATGGTGATGTTTGCACTTGCAATTGCCTTAATCTATCAAGGAAGACGTGCAAAGATTTCTCCTGAAAAAAGTCCTTACTAAAAACGTCCAAATATTCTTCTAAGAATATTTGGTCTATCCCTTCCACCATCTCTGATAACTTTCTTTTCACCAAATCGTTTTGCTCTAATTTGGCTTAGTTTTACACATCTATGTTCTTCAGGAAGCCTGTGTTCAGAACAAAATGGATCCTTGCAGTAGTTGCATTGGAATGGCAAATCTGTCAAATCTCCACAATATGCGCACTTTTCAGACTTCATAATTTCATTTAGTATTTTTCTTTTAATAAAGTTGCCAGTATTTTTTTGAGAACTATGGTCTAAACATTTTTACGATGTCAAAATTCAGTCTGATTAATTGATTAAAGATAAAGTTGCAATAATAACTGGAGCTAGTAGTGGAATTGGATTTGCCACTGCTTTAGCACTATCAAAAGCAGGTGCAAAAGTTGCTATTGGTGCCAGAAGAGTTGATAGATTAGAAGAACTTGCAAACAAAATTACTGAAAATGGTGGAGAAGTATTTTATCAAAAATTAGATGTCACACAAAAATCAGAATGTGATGACTTTGCAAAAGCTGTTTTAGAAAAATGGAATTCAATTGATATTTTAGTAAATAATGCAGGCCTCATGCCACTGAGTTTCTTCAAAAACCTCAAAGTGGATGAATGGGATAGAATGATTGATGTTAATATCAAAGGTGTATTGTATTCTACTGCAGCTGTAATCACCCACATGAAAGAAAAGAAATCTGGTCATATTGTTAATCTCTCATCTGTTGCAGGAAGAATTGTCTTTCCTGCTGGTAGTGTGTATTGTGCAACAAAACACGCAGTTGCCGCATTCAGTGAGGGACTACGACAAGAATTTAGCATTCGTTCAAACATTAGAGTTACAAGTATTGAACCTGGTGTTGTAGATACAGAACTTAATAATACAATTACAGATGAATCCCTAAAGGGATTTGTAGAAAATGCAGCAAAGATGGAAGCCCTACATGCTGAAGATATAGCAAATGCAATTTTGTATGCAGTGGACTCACCATCTTACGTTAATGTCAATGAAATTTTGATAAGACCTACAACACAAGAACGTTAACTTGACAGACATCCAGCATGTTGTTATTTTAGGAGGAGGTTTTGGTGGACTAGCGACCGCTAATGAAATTAGAAACTCATTATCTTCTTCACAAGTAAAAATTACCATAATTGATAAAAAAGACTGGTTTATGGTAGGATTTGCAAAATTATGGATAATAAATGGGACACGAACCTTTGAAAATTCTATTGGCAATCTAAATCAATTAGAAAAAAAGGAAATCAACTTCATACAAGATGAAATTCTTTCAATTGATCTTCAAAACAAAAATGTCAAAACGAAACAAGAAAGTATACATTATGATTTTCTTGTAATATCGTTAGGTGCAGTTTTAGCTCCACAAAAAATTCCTGGATTACTGGAAAATGGATTCAATCTATATGATCATAATCAACTCTCAGAAATCCACAACAAACTCCAAAACATTGATTCTGGAAAAATTGCAATTTCTATAATGGGAATGCCATACAAGTGTCCTCCGGCACCATTTGAGGCTAGTTTATTGATAGATTCTATGCTCAGAAAGCGTGGAGTGCGCGATTCTGTTCAAATTGACTTTTACAGCCCGGCTCCAATTACATTACCTGCAGCTGGTCCTGAAGTTAGTAAAGAAATTCTAGAGTTAGTAAATTCTGAAAAAATCACTTTCCATAATTCGTCTAAAATAAAATTAGTTGAATCAAACAAATTAATTTTTGAAAATGGTGAAGCTGAATTTGATTTACTTTTGGCTATTCCACCTCATATTGCACCAAAAGTGATCTATGATTCTGGATTAGCTAAAGAATCCGGATTTATTCCAATAGATAGAGATTGCAAAACTCCTTTTGAAAATGTGTTTGCAATAGGTGATGTAACTAGTATGATAGTTACGGAAAATATGGCAGTACCAAAAGCTGGAGTTTTTGCAGAAGGTGAAGGAATAACCGTTGCAAAAAATATTATCTCAAAACTTCAATCAAAAGATGCATCTGAACTATTTGATGGAAAAGGAGGTTGCTATATTGAATCTGGACGTGAAACAGCCTCAGTTATTGAAGTTGACATGTTTTCACAACCAAAACCCTCAACTAGCATTTCTGCACAAACTTCTGAAAATCTTTCAAGCAAACGAGAATTTGAAAAAGAAAGATTGTCTAAATGGCTTTAATCAATCAGAATTATTTTTCTCTCTTGCCAGGTGTTCTAACACAGCTCTCATTTCAACACCGATATCTTTGTCGTTTTTAGAAAGATTCAGTTTCTCAGGAATGCTATTTTTGAAATCTTCAGCTTCTAACTCTATGCTTCTTTTTTGAATGCAATCTATGTGATCTTGTCCTGTTGCAGAAAGCTTGTGGCAAATATTACAAATTTTCACAATTTCTGTTTGTTAATACGACGATTTAATAATTTCATTTTGTGCCTCTGAGACAAGGGATCGTCGTCTAGCTTGGTATGATACTAGTCTGGGGGACTAGTGGTCGCAGGTTCAAATCCTGCCGGTCCCATCACAATTTCAAAATTTTCAAGAGATTTTCAAAATTTTCAAGAGATTTTTCTTGTTTGTATTGCCTTAGAGCACCAATAATTTTCTCCTTAGATGAATTTTTGTAAATTTTCTGTACTTTTTTTGCAATGCCTGAACCGATAAAAATGGCTTGAGTAACTGATGTAACATTTGATGGTCTTCTTTTTACACTGGAACTTTCAAAATCTATTAGAGTAGATTTTGTATTTCCTACGATAACATGTTTTGAAATGTTACTTAGTTCACCATGATCAAAATCTATTTGATCCAAATTGTAACAATCTTCAAGGACTTTTCTTATTGTTGATTTTAATTTTTTAACACTACCAGTACCTTTTAGGGACTCTATCCAATCAACAATTTTTATTCCTTCTATGTATTCCATTACCAAAAAATTTTTACTTACATCAATCATTTTTGGCCCCACATTTACTGAATTTACTAATTTCAACAATTTTGCTTCATTTTTCATTTCTTTTCTTTGAGAATCTGTTCTTCTAATTTTTAATGCAACTTCTTTACTACCTTTTTTTGCAAGAACAACTACACCGACGTATCCTTTACCAAGAATTTCTAATTTTCCAAGTGTCGTTGGCCCAGTTAATGCAATAGATTTAATTTGCAATTTTTCTAATTCACCGATTCTGGATTTTATTTGACGTGAAGTTGCTTTTGGATATCCCAGAATTTCTGAGTATGGCTCATCAATAAATTTCCTAATTGAAATGAAGGAGTGTGCCATCTGTCGAGATCAACTCACTTACAACCTCTTTAATTGATTTACTTAATCCTTTTTCGCCAATAGTAATTTTGAAACCATGCTTGAAATCATCTTGAAGGCCTTTTGGCATGCCTGTTTGAAGATTATTTTTCAAAAATTCAGTCATGAACTTACTTGCATCTACGTGTTTTCTTTTTTCTAAAGAGATGATTTTTTTATTATTTCCAACCCACACTAATTCTGCATTTGAAAGATTTTTTGTGATAAAACTCTTGGAACTTCCTTCTCTGAAAAATTCTGGTCCATTTTTTGCATAAATTTCAGAAATTTTCATTGATTCTAAAAAGAATAGGAGATATGCCTCTTTTTGTTCGTCTGTGTAAGCCTTACTCCTTAGTACTGTAAACCCAGCTAATTCTAATTGTGTACTTAATGATGATGATGCTCTCTTTATCTGTCCCCAAATTATATCCGAGCTTCTAAATTTGAAGTTAAATTTAATCGATAATACATTTTCCCAATGTTTCTTTGAAACTCTTGATTTTTTATTCTTAAAAAATTCTAGTTTTGGATTTTCCTTGAATGCTCTACAAACAAGAATAAATTTCCCAATGTTTTCATCAGAGATTGCAGCAGCTAAATTTCTGTTACTATCTATTGGATCAATTATTACTAAAGATGTATCAAATTTCTTTGAAGTTTTTCCTATTGTCTGATTTTCTTCAATTTTAGAAATTGATTTTATTACATTTTCAAAACTTCCAAAATTTAGAACTAAAACTTCTGAAATATATCCACTAAATCCTTGTTTTGCAATTTCTGCTCCGTAAATTCCATTTGATTTTAGAAATGTTTTTAGAATTCTAACCTCATTCCTCATTTTTCGTGTCAGTGATTTTGACATGTATTTTGTGTGAAATGGAGATCTGTCTGCAGCACTTTTCCATTCTCCAACTTTAACATCATAGAATGGAACCACATTGATCTTTGTATCTTTAATTTTAGCCTCAACATATGGGTGCTCAGAATATCTTACATATGGAGAAAATTTCTTTAATGAATCAAAACCAATCTTTTTTGAGATTTTTTCAAACTTTTCTTCTGAAGTAGATTTTTTGAATCTTACAAAAATATCTACATCTGCATCTTTTGATAGCCATGTGCCTTTAGCGAATGATCCACCAAACTCTACTCCAACAATCTCAGGAAATTTTACAATTTCTTTTTTAACTAATTCTAATGCAATTTCTGCAATACTTTTTTTTGATTTCTCTACCGTCTTTGTTGGAATAACATTCTTCGTAATATTGGTGATTATTTTTTTCATTTTACAGCGTTTACCTCCTCTAAATCAGAATAAATTGGCCCCCCAGATGTAAGTTCGCTTTTCTTTAATTTAATACTGGAAATTTTTTGAATTCCAAAATCGAGAATCTGCTGTTTATTCAAATCCTCAGTTATGTCTCCAATCTTCCTTTTAATCCTAAATATTGTGATGTGAGGTTTGAATGGTTTGTCAGAAACTAATCCTAAGGGTTTTAGTCTAGTTTCCACCTTTTTTGCTAATTCAATCAGGTTTTTTCCTCCCTCTTCATCGGTTCCAATCCAAATCACTCGTGGAAATTTTGGTTTAGGAAATGCGCCTACTCCTTTCAAGTTTATGAAAAATTCGGAAAATTCAATCCTTCTTAATGATTCAATTACTTTTTGCACTTGCTCTTCTGATATTTCTCCTAAAAATTGTAATGTAAAGTGTAGTTGTTCTAAATTAACTGGCTTTGCGTTAATTTTTAAATTATTTTGAAAATCTTTGATTGATTTTATCACATCATCATTTGAAATTTCAATTGCTACAAAAGTACGCATTACAACTTTTTTTGATGTATCTTTATAATAATTTCCGGTAGCTTCATAGACGAGTTTGATTTTTGAACTACAATGACAAAATTAATTGTCTGCCTTACAGGTATGCCTGGTGCTGGAAAATCTACCATTGCTGATGGGCTTAAACTGAAAGGTTATGAAAATGTCAATATGGGAAATGCCGTGAGAGAAGAAGCTAAAAAAAGAAACTTAGAACCTTCACGATCTAATCTTGGAAAATTAATGCTTGAACTCAGGGAAAAAAATGGACCTGGTGCTGTTGCTGAATTAATAAAACCACAAATTGAGTCATCAACTTCCAATGTGATTTTAATCGACGGTGTTCGTTCAAATGATGAAATTGAAGTCTTGAAAAAAATGGGAAATGTAAAATTATTAGCTATTCATGCATCAACTGACACGAGATTCGATTTTCTACAAAAGAGAGGCAGGTCAGATGATCCACAAACAAAAAAACATTTTGATGAAAGAGATAGTCGTGAATTAGGTGTTGGAATTAGTAACTCAATTGCACTGTCTGATTACGCAATTTCAAATATTGGATTAACAAAAGATGAATTAATAGAATCAGCATATGAAATTATACAAAGCTGGGTATGATGAAAATTCCAAACATAAATTGTAAAATTGAAATGTTTTGTGCAATAAATTCTTCTGAAAATCCTCATAAAACAAAAAAATCAATTTCAAATATTTTTCCATATTCTACAATTAAAACCGAAAATCACTCAATTTCTGCAGAATCTAAAGATCTAACTTCCTTAGAGAAAATATATGAAACAATTCACTCAAAACAATCTCAAAAAACCTACAGGCGAAATCTTCAAAACAATCTAAAAAGTGACTCAACTTGGTTTTATCTGAATAAGCAAGCTGCATTTGTAGAAAAGATAGCCATTTGTGAAGAATCTGAGGAATCCCCACTTGGCCCAATCAAAGTCATTCTGACTTCATCAAGAATTGATGAAGTTATTGATTGGTTTGTGTATGGAGATGAAAATTAGCTAAGAAAATTCAATCATTTTTGACTATTTTTTTTAGTATGAATCTAAAATCCATTTTTTAAGATTATTATCAAATGTTCATAAAATTAGGCATAATTATAGGAATCGTAGTTTTAGGAGGAATGATTTTCTCAAATGAAATAGATACTCTATTTCCATCAACATCTGCAACTGTAGTTGATTCAATTAAAGATGATGTAAATAATCTCAGCTCTAAAACTGTAAACTCTGTGGAACAAAGAATTGATGATTCTGTTGATAAAATTACTGAAAAAGCAACCAATGCAATTGCAAATGAAATTAATGAAGTTGGAGAAAAAATTCAAGATGAAATATCTGATGTAAAAGAATCATCACAAAAAGCAATTCAAGATGAAATATCTGATGTAAAAGAATCATCACAAAAAGCAATTATGAATTTTGATCCTTTAGAAACGATTAAGGATACATTTGGTAATTGGAATTTTTTTAATTAAAATTTTATTTGAATAATGAAACAAATTCTGGTAATGCATTTGAACTTGTATCTTTTATTGTAAGATTCATCTCTGATGACATTTCAGTATTTTCTGGATTAATTTCTATTAACATTGCATTATTCTGTTTTGCATATATTGGTAAAGTATTTGCTGGAGATACTACAAGCGATGTTCCTGCAATAATCATTAGATCACATTGATTTGCATGAATTATTGCTTTTTGCCAAACATCCTGTGGAAGAGGTTCTCCAAACCAAACAACATCGGGTCTCAAGATATTCCCACATTTACATAAAGGTGGATTTTCTGAGAATTCTGTTATTATTTCGTCGTTAAAATCACAAACAGTACATTTTATTTTTACAATACTTCCGTGTAATTCTAAAACTTTTGTGCTCCCAGCTTTTTGATGTAATCCGTCTATATTCTGTGTTAGAATTACAACTTCTGCAAATTTTTCTAGTTCTGCAATTGCTTTGTGCCCTCGATTAGGCTCTGCTGAAAAAATATTTTGTCTTCTTTCATTATACCACTCCCAAACCAATTTTGGATTATCATAAAATGCATCAATTGTGGCTAGTTTCATAGCATCATAGTTTCTCCAGAGTCCATCTTTGCCTCTAAACGTAGGTATTCCACTTTCTTGTGAGATCCCGGCTCCAGTTACCAAAACAATCTTCTTTACATTCCTGATTTGCTCTTTAATTGAATCAAACATGCTCATTTGATATCTATTTCCAAAAGGTCCTTTGCAGTAATTACCGAATCATGAATTTCCTTTGCTTCTTTCAAATGCTCTAGTTCATCTCTGTATCTTGCTGAAAAATGTGTTAAAACTAGATTTTTCACTCTTGCATTTTTTGCTACTGTTGCAGCTTGTTTTGCAGTTGAATGGCATGTATCTTGTGCTTTTTGTGCTTCTGCTTCAAGAAATGTTGAATCAAATACAAGATAATCACAATCTTCAAAAAATTCTTCTAATTCTTTTGTAGGCATTGTATCACCAGAAATTCCTATTTTTTTACCTGGACGTTTTTCACCTAGAACCTGTTCAGGTTTTATTATTTTTTCATTAACTATAATTTCACTTCCATTTTGTAACTTACTCCATAATTCGCCTTCAGGTATACCTAACTCATTAGCTTTTTCAACATTGAATCTACCTGGTTTGTCTTTTTCTTCAAATAAATAGGAAAATGCAACAATTGAATGATTTGCTTTACATGCACTAATCGAAAATTTTTCATCTTCAAAAATTTTTTCATCTTTTATAATGTTGATCAAAATGGAAAATGATAATCCAAAATTCAAAACTTTGATGTTTGCTGCAATAAACTCCTCAATTCCACTAGGTCCAAAAATCTCTAATGGTTCTGTTCTGTTTTGCATGGACATTGTTTGCAATAACCCTAAAATTCCTACACAATGATCACCGTGAAGATGTGTTACAAATATTTTCATCTTCTTATTCCAACCCAATCCTGATTTCATATATGAAATCTGTGCAGCTTCCCCTGCATCAAACATGAGAACTTCGCCTTCTCTCTCTAAGCATATGCATGATAATCCTCTGTTCTCAGTTGGTTGTGCAGCTGAAGTTCCAAGAAATACGAGTTTCATTTTATCAAAATTGTCCTTGTCAAGCTTTTATGCCTATAGATCTGATATTTTTTCAGTCCTTTTAGTTTCAGTTTATCTCCTAATTCTTTTTTGTACATTATAGCCATCTTCTTTCTTTTCGGCATAATAGTCACAAATTTCTTGATGATCTCTTCAGGTTTTTCTGATGTTTTTGTATTTTTTCCATATGGAAAATCTGTTACAATACCGTCAAATTCATCAGCCAAGTTCTTAATTTCTTGAAAATCTGAGTGAATTACTTTTGATTTGTATCCATTTTCATTGAGGTTCTTTTTTGTGATTTCAACCATTTTTTCATCAAAATCTATACCGATTCCATGAATTCCCATTGACTCAGCTTCTAGAAGTGTAGTACCTGTTCCACAGAATGGATCACATACTGTTTCTCCTTTTTTTAGTCCAATTAGGTTAATCATTGCTCTTGTTAACTTCCAGTCTAACTCATGTGGCTGTGATATTGCTTTTTTTGGCCTCTTTTTCCCCTTTGTGATTTTGGAAAACCCGAAAAAATTTTCTTTATTTGTAAAAATTAGATAAACTGTAATGTCAGGATTTTCAAGATTTACCCTTGCATTAGAGAATTTTGAAATCATATCTCCCATAGAATTTTCTAATTCTGGTAAATCGAACTGATTTGAAGATAAATTGACTATTCTACAAGCAAATGTTTTTGCATTTTTTAATATTTCAAAATTCCCTTCATCTAAAAATAATCCTGACATTTTTCGTAATATTTGTCCGGAAGTTTTTACAAATGTGGCTCTCTCTGAAATTTCATACCAATTAGTTTTTGATTGAATAATTACTAAATTTGAAATAATTTTAATTTTAGAAAATCTATCAAAAGTTTTTGCTATTGCAGTAACTTCATCTATTGCAATTTCTAAATATTCTTTGGATAACACAAAAAAACTTTCTGGCATTATACTATTGCCTTTGCAATTGTATTTGATACGTCAACTATTGATGTATTACCTGGAATAGTATTTGCACTAATAATTTTTGTAACTCCTGATTTTTTTATTTTCCTTTCAGCATTATTCATCAATAGTGCATGTGTACATGCTACAAAAACTCTATTACATTTTTCTTTTTTAAGAAATTTTGTTGCATTAACTATACTTCCACCAGTACTGATCATGTCATCTACCAAAATCAGATCTCGTCCAGTAACATCAGCTTTTTTTGTTTTTATCTGAACTTTTCCTGTTTTTCTATCTCTTTTCTTTTCTAATGCAATGAATTCTATTCCCATTTCCTTAGCAAATTCCATTGCTCTTTCTTTTCCACCTTGATCAGGTGAAACAACTAGTGGATTTTTTAGGCTCATTTTTTTGAAATATCCAGCCAAATCTGGTACAGCTGATACATTTTTGGATTTTATGGTAAAAAATTTGAGTCCAATCAAACTGTGGATATCAACTACAATTAGTTTTGATGCGCCTGCACCCTTGAATAATTTTGCCATAACTTTCATGGTAACAATTTCTCCTGGTAGAAATTCCCGATCCTGTCTTGCATAACCCATGTAAGGAACAACAACAATTACTTCCGATGAATTTTCTTTAGCTTTTGAAATTAATGATAATGCTTGAATGAGATTTGTATCAACAGGTGGATAGATTGATTGAACAACAATTGATTTTCTTTTAGATATGTTTCCCTTGAGTGTTATCTTACTTTCTCCATCAGGAAAAACTCTTACTTCTGATTTTACTAAATTTGCTTTAATCTTTCTAGCTAACTTTCTTCCCAAATCTTCAGAGGCTTTTCCACAAATTACTGAATGTTTACTCAACAAGAAAATGTGAATTAATGGGATTCTTAAGTTTTGAGAAAACTACTCATCTTCGCCACTTCCACGACCAATATCGCCTACACCAAATTCATCTATGACTTTCTTCCTTTCGTCCTTTAACCTATCAATCTCTTCTTGTTCACGTTTTTCATCTCCTTGGTAAACTGTTCTAATTGGCCATGGAATCCTAATATCATATCTTTTGAATTCTTCATACATGATAATTCTCATGTCTGTTTTTGTTTTGAATTGAGCTCCATAATCTCTAACATATACCCATAATGAGAAATCTAATGAAGAGTCATTAAACTGATTAAATCTTACGACTGGTTGATTAATGTCTACATGTATGTCCTTATCACACCCACAGCTTTGTTTGTTCTTATCTAAGTATGGACACCTTCTTTGTCTGATTAGGTGTCTACCTTTTGCATCAACAACCTCTTTCATTGCACGTTTTCCTACTTTCACAAGAATTGCTGAAACTTGTTTTGGATCATTTAGATAAGAAACACCTACTTCAACAATTGCAGGTACCATCTTTACTCCTTGTGTATAATTTACAATTTGTGCATTAACTAACTGTCTTGTTGGAATTATTGCCATTGACTCGTTTAATGCATCTCTAACATATGTTACTCTTGGAGTAATTTTATGTACATATCCATTATATCCTGTATCAAGTTTTACACGTTCACCCTCCACGAATATCTTATCTTTTCGAATGAAAATGTAAGCAAAATAATTCTGCATTGTTTCTTGCAATGCTAAACCTAAACCAATTGCTAATCCACCTGTAGCAGTAGCTAGTACAATTAAATCAACTCCCCACCAGGCAACAACTGCTAAAATTGTTGCAATAAAAATACCAATTGGAAGAATCTGTTTTGCTGATCTTGGAATTTCTTCTCTTTTCTTTTTTGCATATCCTGGAGGGCGATTGCTAGGAATAATTGGTTCATAACTATGTATTCGCTTTTCTTCTCTCCATACATCAATTGGAAATATTTCATCTGGTTTTGCCCCTGGTCTTAATTTTCTTCCAGATTGATTGTTACCTGAAATACAATTTTGGTAATATTTTTCATATTTTACACGTTCTGATTTCTTCCACTCTTCAAATGGATTATCGACTAATTTTTCATAGCCTCCAATAGGATTTCCTTTTATGGTCCTAAATTGCTCAAGTTTTAACATCCCTTCTTTAGACTTTAACATCTCTTGAAATTCTTCTTCAGTTATATCTTCAGGTGTAATCTTTGGTGGAACCCATTTGTACAGTTTATGAAATAGATCTTCTTCATCATCAACAAATCCACGCATTTCAAACCACGCATCAAAGTCCTCTTTTTCTAAAATTGATTTATCGCGTTTGGCAAGAGCTATTGGAATAAGATGTGATATGGTATAACCAATCACAAGAATATTGAAAGTATTTAGAATTTTTGTAAAAATTTCCTGAGGTGATACATTTTGACTTCCTACTACTGCAATATCTTCTTCCAGCAAAAGCCCAGTTTGGATATGAACATTAATTGTTGTAATTAATGCTATTGCAAAAACAGGAAGTACTGCTCTTCTTAGAAATCTTGAGAAATGAGGTCTCTTATAGTAGAATTTTTGTGAACCAACCCAAAATGAAAATTTTCTGTATCCAATCACAATCCCAATAATTCCTACTATCATCACTATGAATGCAAATTGAAGTGATTCAGATGATGCTAGAAGCTGTGAAACTGTTTCAAACTCTCCTGCTGAAATCTGAGATAATTCTTCTTCAGCCATTACTAATCACCATTTTACTATAACCCGCTTCCTAGAATACAAACGTTAAGGCATTTATCATTATTTCTTGAAAAATCTTGTGCGTGTTGAGCCTGTAACCTTTAACAAGGGTGAACTTACTATTTACTAAATGACCTATCAAGAATCAATTTGGGATGATTCTCCTTCACTAAAATCATATACGCTATCAAATTTTCGTGATCTTCCACAAATCCAGAATATTTCCGAAGAAAAACAATTTGAAATGGAAGTTGTGGGAAATGTTTTACCGTTCAAGGCAAACAACTATGTTGTTGAACAATTAATTGATTGGAATAATATTCCAACTGATCCAATGTACGTTCTTACATTCCCCCAGAAAGGAATGTTAAAACCAGAACACTATTCAAAAATGGAAAATACCCTCAAAAATACTTCTGATAAAAAGGAAATAGCAAATGTTGCAAATGAAATTCGTTTACAACTTAATCCTCATCCAGCTGGACAAATGGAATTGAATGTTCCTTCTCTAAAAGATGGTACAAAATTATATGGAATGCAACATAAATACAAAGAAACCTGTCTGTTCTTTCCTAGTCAAAGCCAAACGTGTCATGCATATTGTAGTTTTTGTTTTAGGTGGCCACAGTTTGTAGGAATGGATGAAATGAAATTTGCGATGCAAGAAGGAGAACAACTTGTTCAATATGTTTCAGAACATCCTGAAATTACTGATGTTCTTTTCACTGGTGGAGATCCAATGATTATGAAAGCTAAAATGTTTTCAAAATACATTGATGCATTACTTGAAGCAAAATTACCAAATCTCAAAACTATTAGAATTGGAACAAAGGCTCTTTCTTATTGGCCATACAAATTTCTGACTGATTCAGATTCTCAAGAAATGATAGAAGTTTTCAAAAAGATTACTGACAGTGGACTACACCTTGCATTTATGGCGCACTTTAATCATCTAAATGAATTATCAACTGAAGCTGTAAAATCTGCAATCAAAGTAATAAGAAACACTGGTGCTCAGATAAGGACCCAATCTCCAATTTTGGCTCATATCAATGATGATGCACAAATGTGGGCTCAAATGTGGACAAAACAGGTTCAACTTGGTTGTATTCCCTACTACATGTTTGTTGTAAGAGATACAGGTGCACAACATTACTTTGGCGTACCCCTGATCAAAGCATATGAAATCTTTAGAAAAGCATATTCTTCAGTTAGTGGATTGGCACGAACTGTACGCGGACCTAGTATGTCTGCAACTCCTGGAAAAGTACATGTTATTGGAACTGCTAATCTATCTGACCAAAAAGTGATTGTTCTTAGATTCTTACAGGGAAGAAATCCTGATTGGGTACAAGTACCATTCTTTGCAAAATATGATGAAAATGCAATATGGTTAGATGATCTAAAACCAGCACTTACTGAGAACTTCTTTTTTGAAGATGAGATGAATAATTTCAAAAAATCTCATCCAGAAGACGACTATCCTGAATCTTAGATTTTACCTGACCATATTGACAATTCTAACTTACTAAACCACATTAGTAAAACAATTTTTGAATATTATTAATGAACGTAGAACAAGTCTTACAAACGATTCAAGATGAAAAAATTTCATTCATTGATTTTTGGTTTGTAGATATTTTTGGTGAATTACATAACGTCGGAATGCCAAGTTATGCAATTGACAATAATAGCTTTGTAAACGGTCTTGAAAAATTAGATGCAAGTTCCATTGTAGGATTCAAATCCGTAAATAATTCTGATATGATTTTAATGCCTGATCCAAATTCATTTAAAATTCTTCCACATGATTATGATCCTGGTAATAGAAAGAATGCAAGAATCTTTTGTGATTTGTATGATGGTAGCACAAATGAAAGTTCAAGGTATAACAGAGATTCAAGAGGAATTGCACATAAAGCATCTAAGAAACTTGGAGAGTTTGGATTTACTCATACAAATTGGGGACCTGAAATAGAATTTTTTGTATTTGATACTATCAATGTCTATCCCTCTCCATATGCTGCAACACATTCGTATGGAGGTTCCGGTTATTCCATTGAATCTAAAGAGTCACCTTGGGCTAAAGGTAATGTAAGTACAGCTATCGACATTAAAGAGGGATATTATCCATCTCAACCTAAAGACACGCTTGAAGGATTCAGAAAAGATGTTTGTGATGATTTGTATAATTATTTTGGAATTAGAATTGAAGCTGAACATCACGAAGTAGCAACTTCTGGTCAATGTGAAATTAATCTTGTATATGATGAAATGATACAAATGGCAGATCATGTAATTGGAGTAAAAAATTTAGTAAAAGTTAAAGCTAAACGAAAAAACAAAGTTGCAACATTTATGCCAAAACCAATTTTTGGCGATAACGCATCAGCAATGCACACACACCAAAGCTTGTGGAATGGAAATTCAAATGCAATGTATGATGAAAATGATCAACTTGCACAAATGAGTCAAACCGGAAGATACTATATTGGAGGAATTCTGAGTCATGCATCTGCCTTATGTGCAATTTCAAACCCAACAACAAACTCCTACAAGCGTCTTGTTCCTGGTTTTGAGGCACCTGTCAATGTTTGTTGGGGTTTAGCAAATAGATCTGCTGCAATTAGAGTGCCAATGTACAACAGAAATCAAGAAAAAAGTAAGAGACTTGAATATAGAGTTCCTGATCCTACTGCAAATATCTATCTTCTAGAGGCTGCATTATTACTTGCAGGTTTGGATGGAATTAAAAATAAAATTGATCCTGGTGATCCAATTGAAGAAAATGTATACAAACTTTCTACAGAAAAGAAAAGAGAATACAAAATTGGTTCATTACCTGTGTCACTAAAGGGCGCTCTTGATTCTTTATCATCTGATTCAAAATTCCTAGAAGATGTATTCACTAAAGATTTCCTTGATGTTTATTCTGAATTAAAATACAAAGAATATGTTGCATTTGCACAAACCCCAACAGCTTGGGAAGTTTCAATGTATGCTGATGCATAGTTGGTACAAGTATCAAATTCTTTCTAACTAACGTAGAACATTTTTAAAATCAAACACAGATTTTTTAATATGAAACTAAACATTTTGTTTATCTTACTAGTAATTCCAGGTTCATTTGGTATTGCATATGGGCATACTGTAGATGCTGTTGGTGATTATAGAGTAGAAATTGGATGGATGAACGAACCAGTCGTTTCTGGTGAAACTAATGCTATTGAATTCTATGTTAGTACTCTGAATTCATGTCCTGAAATTTCAGAACCAACCAAATGTGCAGAATCTCAAGAATTTCAAAATGGAATTGAAGGTTTGAAAAAAACAGTAAAGATGCAATTAATTTACAAAGATGAAAGTATTACACTTCCACTATCTCCTGATCATGATATTCCTGGAAAATATTATGCATTTGTAAATCCAACCGTGTCTGGGTTCTATCAAGCAAATATGCTAGGATCAATTAATGATACCCCAATCAGTCTATCTATGCACCCACCAAAAGTAGCAGAACGTGCCTACATTGAATTTCCTGAACCTTCTGATATTACTGTACAACAAATGATTGATGGACATACTGCATTGATTGAAGATATTGGTGATCTGAAAGACTCTGTCAACAACCTAGAAGATTCTAAACAACAAATGGATATGGGTTATGCAGGAATTGGTGTTGGTTTTATAGGCATAGCAATTGCAATTGTTGCACTTGTAAAATCTAAAAAGAATTAAACCGAATTCATAAAATCTGTCCTTCTTCTCAAAATTATGTACAAAATAGTTCCAATTGCAATTATTGCTAATCCTACTAAAACTACCTCTACCTCAAATTGTATTGCCATGTAAACCGTTGTAGCAAACCCAAACAATGGTAAAACTGGAAATTTTCCAATGTTTACTGGAACTCTAAATGGTCTTTCTAAAACAGGTTCTGTGTACCGTAGAACAATTACTGCTAAATTAATTGCTGCAAAAGTAATCACTACTGCAAAAACTACAATATTTGCAATAATTACTATGTCTCCAACAAAAGCAAATCCTATAGATGCTACCAGAATTCCAATTACAGCTACCCATGGGGTCTTAGTTTTTGGATGAATTCTACCTAAAAATGCAGGAAGAGAATTACTTCTTGCCATGCCATAAAGAATTCTAGCACCTGCAACTAATGTAATTAGAACGGTGCTTGCTGTTGCAAAAAGTGCAATCAATGAAAGTGTAATGCTACCATTTGCACCTATTGCTGAATGTGCAACATCTGCTAAGGGTGCTGATGATGCAGCTAAATCTTCCCAATTTAGAATTCGTATTGATGCAAAAGAAACTAGAATGTAAATTATGGCAGTAATGACTATGGACAAAATTATTGCTCGTGGGATTGTTTTCTTTGGCTTTCTAACTTCTTCAGCAACATTTGCCATATCTTCAAATCCAATAAATGCAAAGAAAATCAATACAAATGCTAGAATTATACCTGTAATTCCATTTGGTGCTTCAAAATAATCAATTTGTTCAACTGGTTCCATGGAAAAACCAAGGAAAATAATGAGAACAAGCCCTGCTGCAGTAATTAATGCAAAAATACTATTTGCCCAAGCAGATTCTTTAATCCCAATAAAATTTACAACTGATAAGACAACAATGAGAAAAACAGCACCAATTGTAATTGGTAAGTCAATAAACTGAGTTAGATAACCTCCGAATCCTAATGAAACTGTAGCTGCAACTATGATCGATGTGATTGCTGTTAACCATCCTATGATAAAACCAAAAAAATTATTCTTGAATGCATTTTTTACAAAAGTATATTCTGCAGCTGCCTTTGGAAACAAAGCTGATAGTTCTGCATAACTAAGTCCCGCAAAAATTGCAACTATTGCACCTATTAAAAAAGAAATCCACATTGAATTTCCTGCAAATCCTGCAGCTTCACCAATTAAGACATAGATTCCTGCTCCTAGAATCAAACCCACACCATACATAGTAAGGTGAAACAGACCCATGTGGCGATATAATTCAGACATTTCTGTTTTCTCTTAAACTAGAAAATTTAATCCATATCCTACCATGTAGGCGACAGTTGCTGCAATTCCACCGATGATAAGCGTGTATATTCCTGAACGAATTTTTGATTTCTTTACTATCTTTGCTTTAATCATTCCAACTATGAAAAATGCAATTGCTACTGAAATTGTTGAAAAAAGAAATGCATCTAAATTCAAATTCGAATCAAATGCGAAAAATATGATAAAAGGAATAAGAGGAATTATTCCAATTACATTAAAGCCTAAAAATGTGCTTACAGAACTGTCAACTGGTTTCTTTTCATCTTCAATTAATCCCAACTCTTCTTTCATCATAGTGTCGACCCAAACCTTCCTTCTAGAAGTAATTATACGAACAATTTCTTCTAATAATTCATCTTTGAAACCTTTTTTTCTGTAAATATCTCGAATTTCTTCTTTTTCTTCATCTTGTAAATTATCTATTTCCCATTCTTCTTGTTTTCTCTTCATTTGAATAAACTCATTTCTTGCTTTTGATGCCTGGAAATTAGCTGCAGCCATAGAGAAACCATCTGCAAAAAGATTTGCAAATCCTAAAATCAAAATTATTCCAGGTGATAATCCAGCACCTACAACACCTGCAACTATTGCAAAAGTCGTAACAGCTCCATCTATTGAACCATAAATAAAATCATCAAAATGCCATTTCATGTTATTGTGATGCTAGTGCTTTGGCTACATCACTTTTACTAATTATTCCTGCAATGGAACCGTTTCCATCTAGAACAACTAATCCACTTACATTATTTTCTAATAATACGTTGCAAGCTTCTGCCAAATCTTCATTAAATTTGATAGTGATTAATCCTTTAGTCATTACATCCCTAGCCAATGAAATATCTCCAAAACCCTCTTCTGAGAGAAATCCACGCCTAACATTATCAAAATTTGTTCCTGAAAAATCGTCTTCACTACCAAGTTCAATTGAAACCCTAAACAAATCTCTAAATGAAATTATTCCTACAGGCTCTTCTTGTTGATTTTTTACAATTATTCTCGAAATTTTTTTCTCTAACATTTTTCGTACAACTTTATACAATGGTGCAGCTGTATGAGTAAATTCATAATCATGAGTCATAAAATCAACCACTTTATTTTTCTCTAGTAGTCTTCTTGCAAAATATTTTACAAAATCACTTTTTGTAACAATTGCTTTCACTTCTTGTTTGTCTCCTGTACATAATGAACTAATTCCTTTTTCAATCATAATTTTTGCAGCATTTTTAGGATCTGTATCTTCTTCTACAAATTCAATAGGTCTCATAATTTCTGTAACTGGTATTTCTTCTAATCCTCTTTTCGTGGTTTCTGAGAACAAAAACAATCCTATATCTTTTTCAGTAATTATGCCAATATGTTTTCCACCATCATTTACAATCAATCTACTAATCTTTGTATTTAGAAGCATTTTGATGGCATCAGAAATTGTAGAATTTTTGATGATGGAAATTGGTTTGTTTGAAATTTCAGCAATTGTCAATTTTTACTCTGGAATGTTTTCTGTATAAAAACTGAGATATAATTTTCAATTCTGATTGTAGTTTCAATTTTGAAAATTCTAATTATTCCTTATATTATATGGTTGAAAATTGATACATGGGAAATTTCTCAAAAATTCTTGTCCCACTTGATGGTTCTTCAAATTCCACACGTGGTTTGGATACAGCAATTGAAATTGCTAAATGTAGCGGTGCGGAAATTACTGGTCTTTACGTATTCCACTTACCTGTTGTGGCAGGAATAAAATACACACAAAAAATGAAAGAAGAGGCACAAAAAAAGGCTCTAAAAGCTATTGGCCCTGCTATGAAGAAAACACAAAATGCTGGTGCAAAATTCAAGTATCACACATGTGGTGGTCATACTGGTTCTGAAATTGTCAAATTTGCTAAAAAAGGAAAATTTGACATGATTGTAATTGGTGCCAGAGGCATGGGTGGTGCAAAACAAGCATTTCTTGGAAGTACATCGAACTATGTTGTGCACAAAACCAAGATACCTGTACTAGTTGTCAAATAATACATCTTTGAAATTTTTCTTTTCACATCCTTGATATTCTCTAAATGTAATAACCTACAAGTATAGGAATTATGAAAAATTATTTGGGGACTATCAGATATGGTTGAAAGTAATTATGATATCCTAGGGATTGTTGAAGGTACCACTGAAAAAGAGATCCGTGATGCATTTAGGAGATTAGCCCTTCAATATCACTCTGATCGTGGTGGGGAAAATGAACAGTTCATAAAAATTAAACAAGCCTATGAAGATCTAAAAATTGGAAAAAAATATCCTGAAACAGATATTGAAAAAATAAAAAACTCCAGAGTTTACTCCGATGAATCTGAAGCTGATGTAAGAAAGAAAAATCAAATTTTGGGTCAACAATTATCTAAAGAAATGAAAACTGCTGAAGAATGGGCAGCTGCACACAACAGATCAAATTCTACTGGAACTAGACTATTTGGTTCAAAAACTCTTGGTGAAATTGAATTAGAAAGAAAAGCTAATGGTGCTTTATCTATCAAAGGAAATTTTATGGCAGGAAGTTTGACTTATGATGGCCCAATTACTATGCAAGGTAGCATCACAAGTCCGTCATGGACTAGAGAATTTCAAACAAACATTCACCTAACAAAAGGAGACTTCAAATTTTTTGATCCCGTAGAAAACAAATACAAGATTGAAAATGGAGCCCAAATTACTGTAGATAATGGAAATGTTGTAGTGGGAAATATTTTTGGTAGAAAATTCAGAGTGGAGGATCCTGATGGGAAAGTTGGTGTCTACAAAATTATGGAGCATAGAACTAAAGTTTCAGCCCCAAATGGAAAAATTATTGCTGAAAATATAGTTAACACCGTATCCTTAAACGCTGATACAGTTATTGTTCTAAATGTTGAAGATGATGTAATAATTTCTGCACGTGAGATCTTGTTTTATGGAGGCAAATTTACCTACGATTCTGTAATCAAACTAAAAGAAGGTGGTTCAATTCGATTTTTTGAAAATTTCTCTATTCAAGGACTAAGTGGTGATGCTAAAATTGAATTAGAAAATGGAAAGAAAATAAGATTATTTGATCTTAAAACAAAGAAAATAAAAGATTTAGCTGATGAATATGTTCCTGACAAACAGAACTATGCCAATGATGCAACACTGGTTGGTCATGGATTCACAATCACATATGACATGCTGAACAATCTTTCAAAAAAACCAACAAAGAAACAAAAATCCGGTTGGGCATCAAAATTTGGTTTTTCTAGAAATTAATCAGATTTTTTTCCAAAGTTCTTTAGATCTTTTCTTCTAACTTCAAAAATATTATAACCATATTTTTGTTTCAACTCAATTACACATAATTCTGAAAACTCATATTCTGAGAAATCTCTAAAGATCTTTTCGACATTCTCACCAACAACTAGGCTATTTTTTGGACAAAGTGAATTTATTTTGAAACATCGATTAACAGTTGGACCAAAAACATCACTGATTTTTGAAGTAGTACTTTCAGCTACTTTGACTGGACCATATGTTAAACTTATTTTATAATCTAATGTAGGCATATTTTCTTTTTTGAGTTCTTCTTGTAATTTTCCATGTGACTCAACCATATTCAAACAACATTCTATAGTATTCTTTAATTCTGCATTATTTTTTGCATCAATATTTGCAAATCTAAACATCAACGCATCTCCGATATTTTTTATGACTTCTCCCCTGTAATTGACAACAATCTTTGCCATAAAATTCAAAAATATTTCATATAGTTTTGAAACATCTTGGTCAGATAATTTTGATGATATTCTAGTAGAATCTGCCATGTCGATTACTCCTACACAATCATTTTCCTCACGTTGTGAGAACTTCAGTAACATATCGCCCTCTAGCTGTTTGATAACTTCGTCTTTTTGTTTAATTTCAATTAATGATTCTTGTAATTTTTGTGCCATTGAATCAAACGCATGTGATAGCTCTGCAATCTCATCTCTTGTATTGATATTAGTTCGAACATCAAAGTTGCCTTCTGCAATTTTATTTGCAGCCTTTTTTAATGCACGTAATGGATGTGATAATGACTCAGCAGCAAAAAATGCAACTAAACCCATTGCAAGTATTATGAGTAAACTGGTAAGGATAATTCTAGTCTGCAGAATTTTTATTGGTTCAACTAATTCCTTTTCATCCATCTCTGCAAGCAAAACGATTCCAAATTCTGGCATGCAGTAAGATGATCCATATATTGAAATTCCTCTATAGTCGGGATAAATTCCCACATGTTCTATGTTATTAGTAAAACACTCTTGAACACCTACTGTGTCTACTAGTTGCTTAAACACTGCATTTTCAAAAAATCTAGATTCAGATAACATTACAAAGTCACTATTAACAATGTAGACTTCGCCTGTTTCGCCTAATCCACTTCTATTAAGCAAAACATTATCAATTGCAGCAGTTCTCATTCTGGAAATTATAACTCCAATTGCTTCATCCCCGATTTTACTATCTGTAGAATAAACAGGAGTAACAACAATCATTTTTTTCCCTGCACCAGATGGTTCAAAATCAACAAATGATTCCTTCAATCCTCTTTGAAAGTACTCATCTTGAGAATAATTCTCATCAGATATTCCTACAAGTGAAAAGAACACATTTCCGTTCTTACCAATTATTTTAGTATCTTCAAATCCAATTGAGAATCCAACAAGTTCTTGAAATGCTTGTACTTGAATCAAAAAGTCACTACGTTTTTCTTCTTTTATGGATTTTAATTCTAGTCCTGAAACTCCATCCATATCTGAAACTAAAAGTCGAATCATAGGATCATTTGCAAGAATTTTGTTTTGTTCTATTCTTGTTTCAAAAAGTAATCTTAAAGATTCTCCTCTGATGTCTGATTCCCCGTGTAATAACTCTCCACCTCTTTCTTTGAGAGTCTCAGTGGAATAATCTATACTCATGTAAGATATAATTCCTAATGCAGTCATCGTTACAAGCATGACAAGCAAAACAAGTTTTTTACCAAGATTTATTGAAACTGCCAATTTTGTTATTTGTTGTTTTTATGTAAATATCAAGGCTTCTAGTATTTAGACTCATTATGTCACCAGTAATTCTTTCACCCGATGATTACTTTCGATTTTGAAAATAACCTCACAGGTTTATTATTAGATCTGACATTCCGAATTTATGAACAATCTTCTCTTGTTTTCCTTAATTATCATTTCAGGCTCAACTCCTTTTGCTTTTGGTGATGAATATATTGTTGATATTCCATTTGGCGCATACAATCCTGAGCTAAATACACCTGCAGAGGTTTGGTATGATCCTCCTTTGATTAATGTCATTGTTGGCGATACAATTACTTGGTACAACGATGACCGAGAATCTCACACTGTAACTAGTGGTGATGGTCCCGGACGTTTTGGTTGGATGGATAACCGAGATTTTGGCAAGCCCGATGGAATTTTTGATAGTGGTAAATTTGTCCCTGGCGAATCTTGGTCATATCAATTTGAAGAATCGGGCAGATTTTCTTATTTTTGTACAATTCATCCCTGGATGGATGGAATGGTAATTGTTGAAGAAGCTATCCCCGATTATCCGCATGATGCAACTGGAAAAGAAATTCAGTTTCCTGTATTACAGTATACTCCTGATAGAGCAATTGAAGTTGATTTATCATGGGATCCTCCTGTAATCAAAACCCACGAAAAAATTCAATTTGTATATCAATTCTATGATCCACAAACAAACTCTAATCTTGCTGAAATGAAATACAACTTTGTAATATTCCAAAATGGGCAAGAAATTTTTCGTGATGAGGGACTAAGTCAGATTGGTGGTGATTATCGAAATTTTGTCTTTTCAAATTCCGGTTCAATTATTGTTAGAATTGAAGGAATCCAAACTCCGTCACTTTTAGCTGAAGAAAGTGTCACTGTATTTGGAAATGTCGAAAGTAATGAACAGAGATCTGTAGACTTCACCACTGCAGTTTATGCTAATCCTGAAAAAACATCACATGAAACATATCATATCAAACCCGCTCAACGATTGACAACTTATTACGAATTAATGATTTTCATAGTTCTTGTTCCAGCAGTGATGTTCATTGTTGCGCTACTTTGGTTGAAGAAGAAACCTGATATACGAGAACCAAAGCCAGGGGCTGTTAAAATCTAAAATAAGAAAAAGAAATTAAAAGTTGAACTAATCTAATCGATTAATTCGGTCCAACCTTTTACGAAGACTGAATCTTTGTGGAGTGGAACTGGTTGTCCAACAGTAAAGTCCATTGGTCTCATCCAAAAGATTGCTTTTGTTGGGCATACACCAATGCATGCACCATCAGAAATACATCTCTCTGGGTAAAAGACAAATGCTTTACCTCTCTTCCAGCCTTCAACTGGTTTTACTCTAAGGACATCAGGACCTAATGTTGTACAGATTTCTACACATAGTGCACATCCGATACACATTTGTTCGCTTATGTCTGGAATAATTCCTACTGGCATAACAAAATAAAATCTTGATTCGACATTAATATAATTTGCCTAAAAATCTCGTCTTATAACGGCGTTTGAAATTTTATAACGGCGTTTGAATTTCTGATCGCAGTTGACTGTCTTTTTGATTAGATCTTGAAAATCTTTGAATCTCCTTCTATTTGACGAATAATCAAATCCTTCTCAATTTTCTTTAGCAGATAAATACCAGTTTTTGCAGATTTTATGATTTGTTTACCTCCTGGCGTCAGAATCCAGCCATTATTTTCTTTTTTTCTAGCCATTGCAGTTATGATAATTGAAGAATCTGTATCCTTTCCCAAGGATGCAAGTAACATAATACACGAGTTAATGAATATGGCAGACTCTAAATCGTCAAACATGTTGTAGACTCCATTAAATGAATCAATAATCACTAGGAATTTTTCTTTAGATACTTTTGTGATTATTTCTGTAAATTTTTCTTCCCAACTTTGTTTTGTAGGGTGAAATATTGTTAGATTATTCTTCTTTTGAATCATACCTGATTCCACATATCCTGTATAAAGTAAATCCAAATCTACAAAAATTATTGGTTTTTCAACAGACTCAATTAATTTATTGAGAAACTCTGCTTTGTGAAATGGTTCTGAACAAAGTACAACGTTGGGGATTTTCTCCTTAAACTCATTTTGAATGTGGACTAGTTTACTATCTAAAATCTGCTCAGGACTTTTATCCAACACCCACTTAGCATTCTACAGATATAATAATGAATTTAGTTTCAAAGGATATTTCAGCAGATTTTCCAGATTCAGATAAAATCTATCTAAACAATGCATCAGTATCTCTAATGCCTAACCAAAGCATAGAGGCAATGAAAGAATTTCTACTCTCTTACAACTCAATTGGTCCAGATTCAAAAGAGTCAGAACCATTTGTAACTGAAAAATTAAGGGATGTAAGAAAAATAATAGCAAAAATTATCTCATGTGAACCTGACGAAGTAGTTTTAACTCAAAGTACTACTGATGGAATCAATATTGTTGCAAATGGGATTTCATTTGATAAAAAATCAAACATGATCATTCGTGGAATGACTCATGAGCACCATTCTAATTTCTACCCTTGGCTGAAACTACAAGAAAAAATTTCTCTGAAAAATCTCCCGATTGATAAAGATGGATTTTTTAAATCTGAAGATTTAGAATCATTAATTGACGACAACACAAAATTAATTGCTCTTAGTCATGCCTTGTACAATACTGGTTCTATCTTACCTTTAGAGGAAATTTCAAAAATTCTTCACGATGTACCACTTTTTGTTGATGGTGCACAAACTGTAGGCTGTATTGATGTCGATGTTTCAAAAATAAATTGTAATTTCATGTCCTTTAATGGTTCAAAATGGCTTTGTGGACCAATGGGGACTGGTTTGTTTTATTGTAATAGAAAATCAAGTGAATTATTAGAACCAAAAACTATTGGTGGTGAATCTGCAATGATTTACGATGAGACCAATCTGGCATTCAAAGAACTTCCTGATAAATTTCAAACAGGATTTAGAAATTATGTTGGAATTGTTGGATTGGAATCTTCAGCAAATTACCTACTCAACTTTGGTCTCAAAAATATCCGTGAAAAAAATCAATACTTGTCTAGTCTTTTAAGAGAAGAACTATCAAAAATTCCAAAAATTATTTTGTATGGTCCTGAAAATCCTGATTCAAGAACCAGCATTGTATCTTTTAACATAGAAGGAATAGATTCACAGGAATTGGTTGACAGACTAGAAAAACAAAACATCATTTTGGCTCTAAGGGAAATTATGGAAAGAAAGATTGTACGAGCTTCACCTCATTTCTTTAATTCAGAATCACAAATTATGTCGGTAGTAGATGCAATAAAAAAACTATAGATTTTCTTGCTCTTCTATTACCATCATTGTTAAAGTGGATTGTACTTTGGTGATTTTTCTAATTTTATTGGTTATGATTGAACGTAGTTTTTCAGCATCATCTGAGGACAACTTCAATACGATATCGTATACTCCGTACACTCCTTGGACTTCATAGGTAACATCTGCATCTGCAAGGATTTGCTTTACTTCGGTGATGATTGATTCATCTGAACCTAAATCAGAGTTTAGTAGAACATATGCAGTAGGCACACGAAATTTTTATTCAAATAGTATTTAACTTTTCATAATTCAAAAATTGATTAATTAGCATTTTGTCGTATTGATGTGAAACCAATCGATCTGACACTAACAATATCAAAATCTATTCCAAGTTTTCCTGGTTCTCCAACCCCACAATTCATTTCCTGGTCAAATCTTAAAGAAGATGGGTATAATCTAGAACTTTTGTTCCTTAGTTCTCATACTGGAACACATCTTGATGCCCCTTTTCATTTTGTCAAAAATGGTATCAAAATTGACCAGATCCCACTTGATAGATTAATGGGAAAAGCAATTCTAATCAAAATAAGAAAACCAAAAAATTCAGCAATCACCAAATCAGACATTGTTGAATTTGAGAAAAAGAATGGAACAATTCCTGACAAATCCTCTGTGTTCTTTTTTACAGATTGGCAAAAAAATCTCAAAAAAAATAATTATTTTACAGAAAATCCTGGATTGACATTATCAGCAGCTACATATCTTGCACAAAAAAATACGAATCTTGTTGGAATAGATTCACCCAGTATAGATCTTGGAAAAGATGAATCATTTTGTGTTCATCATGTTTTATCAAAAAATAACATTTTGATAGTTGAAAACTTGGCAAACCTGACTAAAATTAATTCGAAGGAATTTGATTTTGTAATTCTTCCACTAAAACTAAAAGATGCAACAGGTTCACCTGTAAGAGCTGTTGGACGCAACATTTCGTAATGCTAAAAATATAGTGAATGATACCATCTTACATGAGCAAGCCTGGTAATATTTGGAGAAAGGTTCATGGAAAGATTACAAAAAAACCGACAAATTTTTCCTGGTTGATTGAAGAAAAATTAGCAGGTTCTGGTATGCCTACAAGTTTTGATGAATTTGATTGGATTGTAAATCAAGGTGTAAAATCAATTGTAACCATGACTGAAAATGCTCTACCGGATAATTGGGTAAAAGACATTGGGTATCTTCATGTACCAACTCCTGATTTGACAGCACCTGATATGGAAAAAATTGATTCTGCAGTTGATTTTATACATGAACAAATTACAAATGATCAAGCAGTAATGGTTCATTGTGCAGCAGGTATGGGAAGAGCTGGAACAATCCTTGCATGTTATTTTGTAAAATACAAAAAATTCACTGCAAAAAAAGCCATTGAAATGATTCGTGAAGAAAGACCTGGTTCTATTCAATCCGAAGTACAAGAACTAGCTATTGGTTTTTATGAAAAACATGTAAAAAATTAATTTGATTCTGAAACTAGTTTACCATCAACAATTTTGATCTTCATAATCTTATTATCTGAAAAAGTTACTGTTAATTCATCATTTGAATCAGATTCTTCAATTTTTAGAATTTCTTTCATTTTGAATTCTTCAACATCTATCATTCATTTTCACCTATTCTGGAATTGACACCGTCTCAATTTTACCATCAACCACTTTAATGAACAAAAATCTATTATCTTTCATAATGAAAGTTATGCCCCCTTCTTTATCAGGATCTTCTATTTCAAGAAGTGGTTGTCCTAACAAACCATCATATTTTGCCATACTAATTCACCAAAAAAGTTCCTTATATCCCTAATTGATTTTAATCTCAATTTCTCTAGAGTTGTTCTTGACATTTCCTGGTTCTGTAAACTCATGTTTTTGCCATGATGCAAATGCTTCAGCACCAATTTTGTGAGTCCCTTTTCCCAAGTCCTCTGCTTTGAAGACAAATTTTTCATTAAAATCAAACAATTCCTGTCTAACTTCATCTTCTGATAGTCTGATAAATGGTTCAAAATTTTTGGCTACTTGTACCCAAATTCTTCTATCTTTCATAGGATTAACAAGCTTAGGATTTCTAGTCCAAAATATGGAAGCCTTTCTGTAGGTGTCAATCGTTCTTCCTAACTCCTTTTTCCTAAATCCACCTGTAGTTAGTTTTACACCACATTTCATTTTGAATGAGACATCGTTTTTGTTGTATGCCTCTGTCCAGTTTGCTTCATTGAATGCGTCTCTTAGGCCACCTTCCACTGAAAATTGGACATTTATCTCAATATTTTCATCTGATGCGTATTCATCCTTGGATTTTACCAATTCTATGTCTGAAATCCTGCTTTCTACCATTTCCTGCTCATAATGATTTATATCCGCAATAAGTGCTTTTTCTGAATACATGAACGCACAAGTGATCAGTTCAGAAGCCAAAGAAATCAACCTTTCAATCACTGAAACTGATATTGGTATTTTGTACCTAATTCAGCATGAGCTTCTAAAGGCATCAAATATCGATTTTGCAGGTGTTATTGTTAAACATCCACTAACTAACGAATGTTGGATGAGAATTAATTCTAGTTCAAAACCTCTAGGTGAAATAAAGAAAGCCACTGATTCAGCAATCAAGATGGCAGATGAGTTCAAACAATTATTCAATTCAAAACTTAAGGTAAATTAGAATTGAAGTTTTGCCCCAAATGTGAGGTCAAATTAAAAAAAGGTACTTCAGGCCTTCAATGTCCAAAATGTGGATATGCAGAAGGTGCAGAAGAAAAACAAACCAAAAAAATTGTTGAAACTGAAGAACAAGAAGAATCCATTTTAGCTTTTGAGGGAAATGAGGGAGAAGAATCTCATCCAACTATCAAAATTGAATGTGAGAAATGTGGACATGATGAAGCAATTTGGTGGATGCTTCAAACAAGAAGTGCAGATGAACCAACAACACAGTTCTATCGCTGTACAAAATGTCAGTATACTTGGCGTAATTACGCATAACGTTTAACTGGAACATAAAGTCAACAAAGTTGATTTGACTTTTGGAGCAAAAACTAGTGGTTCCGATGATCTAAAAGCAATCATTTCTGCAATTTCAACACTAGTCGAAGAGGCAACATTTGTTGCAACAGCAGAAGGAATTTCATTTAGAGGAATGGATCCCTCACATGTTGCTCTCATAGATATTTCCTGGCCTAATTCTGCATTTGAAAAATATGAATGTGATAGTGACATAAAATTTGGAGTAAGAATTGATGAATTCTCAAAACTCATTAAAAGAGCAGACAAAAAAGATAGCATAGAGATTAGTATCTCTGAACAAAACATGCTACTTGTTACAGTTGGAAAAAATAAAAAATACAAAATGCGCTTGATTGAAAGTTCTGCAACAGATACTCCATTACCAAAAATCCCATATGATTCTAAAATCATATTGTCTTCATCAAAGTTTGACAAAATTTTAGGCGATGTACAAGTAGTATCTGATTATTTGACAATACACACATCTGATTCTAAAGGTGATTTTTCCGGAAAAGGTGATTCTGGAGAAGTTGTTATTGATTTAGACAAAGATGATGAAGACATTGAAGAGATTTCTTCTAAAGAAGATAGTGTTGGAACCTACAGCCTCGAATATCTAAATCCTGTAGTAAAAGCAGTAGGAACTACTGCAGGCTTTATCACATGTGAGTTTTCTAGCGCAAAACCACTAAGAATTGAATTCAAGGTTGCCAATATTGGTAGAATTCACTTTTACTTAGCTCCACGCGTGGAAAGTTAAAGCATTTAAAGATTAACTAATTCAGGTATTTTGAAATGAGACTTGTAATAAAATATGGTGGAACATCAATTTCATCTGCAAAAGACATTCAAGCAGTAGCTAATCATCTAAATTCATTATCGAAGAAAAATGAAATTGTAGTTGTTTGTTCTGCAACTAGTGGAACAACAGATGATCTAATAGAAATATCTGAATCAATAAAAAAAGAAAATAAATCAAAAGCAGAACAACTTGCATCAAAGATAACTAATAGACATAAACAATTAGCAAAACAAACTATCAAAAAAGCAGATTTACGTAAAAAATTATTAAAAAACTTTGATGATGATTTTGCAGAACTTGTTGCATTAATTGATGGAATGGTGTTATTGGGAGAAGTTACTCCAAGAACAATGGATTATCTATTCTCATTTGGTGAACGATTATCCATAAAACTAGTTTCAATGGCAGTTAGTGACACGGGTAAAAAATCAGTACCCCTAACTGGAAAAGAAGTTGGAATAGTAACTGATTCAAACTTTGGTGAATCTAAACCGCTAATTGATACAACTAGACTAAGAGTTTCAAAAACTGTGGAAAATCTTTTCTCAAAGAAAACAGTTCCTGTTGTAGGTGGCTTTGTTGGTGCAGATCAACATGGTCATGTTACTACTTTTGGACGAGGTGGTTCAGATTATTCCGCAACAATAATTGGAACTTGCATAAAAGCAGATGAAATTTGGTTAATGAGTGATGTAGATGGTCTAATGACTGCAGATCCAAAAATAGTCAAGAATGCAAAATTACTCAAAGAAGTTTCATACATTGAAGCAATCGAAATGGCATTATTTGGTGCAAAACAGATACATCCACGCACATTTGAGCCTCTATTATCAAAGAAAATTCCTATGAAGATTAGAAGTTCCTTTAATGTGAAAAATGAGGGAACTTTGGTTACAGCTTCTCCATCATCCTCTGTAAAAAATACTGTAAAGTGTGTTAGTAATGTTAGAAACAATGGACTAATAGACATTCAAGGTGGTAGTATGGTCGGAACTCCTGGGACTGCTGCAAAAATTTTTGCAACATTAGCAAAAGCTGGAATTAATGTAATGATGATATCTCAAAATCCATCCGAATCTAGTATTACAATAGTAGTCAAAAATGCTGATCTTGACAAAGCTGTAAGTTCACTTGAAATGGAACTTTTAGGAAAAATTATCAAGAAACTAGAAGTAACAACAAATGTAGCAATTATTGCACTTATTGGTTCAGGAATGCGTGGAACAGTAGGTGTTGCTTCCAAAGTCTTTGGCGCAGCTGAGAAAAACAAAGTAAATGTTTCAATGATTACTCAAGGTTCATCAGAACTGAATCTAGCATTTGTTGTTAAAAATTCTGACACGAATGCAGCTGTTCGTGCATTACATAATGCATTTGCATTAGACAAAATCAATTAAGACAAAATCATTTAAGGGAATAATCTCAATTAGATTTATTGAGAAAATTTATTGCCATATTGATTATTGGAATTTTTGCAACAAGTATAATCACTGTTTCCTCATTATCAGATCAGTTTGCTGATGCAGGTTCTAGGAAAAAGATCCATTTTACCCAAACTTTTACGTCTTCTCAGGATCCAGGTCAGGGACATGAGAATCACCAATTGTCACTAATTTTGTCGCCTAATGAAGGAACAATCTATGATGGTTCTATGACATTTACCTCAAGTGAGTCTGTTCAGATTGTTGTATTGCATGAAATTAACTCAAATGATGCAAAAGGACAACCTACATGGACCATTGATGGAGAAACTGTTTATGGCTTATCTCTAATTGATTTACAAGCAAAATCTGGTTCTTTTGAATTTACAGGAGCTGCACTTGGATTGCACTCGCCAAATTCAAAACCATTTACTTCAACTGTGAGTGTTGATGGGTGGATTAGAGGACAACCAACTGAAGTCATTATGCAAAAAATTGAATTAGAAAAAGAAGAACCAACATCATTACTTTCTAGAGCAAATGTTCCAGCAACAATTCCAATGCATGAAGGAATCTATAGTTCTGAAAAAGTTTTGTACATTATTACTGATGGAAGTGATGAAGAATATGCAAAGGAATTATCAGAAAAACAAGAATGGAATGTAGAACTTGCTCCTGTTCTAGCTGATGTTCCAGAGAATGCTCTTCAAAAAATCTTTGTTTTTAAAAATGGAGTTAAAGGAGATGGACTCTACGGTTTCCAAAATGAAGTGTTCTCTAATACTCCTCAACAAGAATCACAATATAGTGCGTTATCTTCTGTAATAGAGGTAACCTGGAAGACAGGTCAAAAAGAGATTGTCTTTGAATCTGCTAATGATGTAGTTGCAGCTGAAGAAGGTGGACGAATTGAATTCAATGAAACAGGAGTCGTACTTAACACTCCACAAATTGTCTGGCCTGATGGGCAGATGCAAGTACGTGATGATAAAGAAATCACAGATGATATGCCTTATGGTGGAGGCCAAATTACTGAAATCAATGAGGAAGAAATGACTGTCACCTTTGTTGCTCATAGGGGTTGGGGCCCTGATGGAAGAACAATTTACTATATTGTTACTGATGCCACGCCATCTGGACCCGCAGAAATGATGGGAGTAACTTCATCTCCAACTTCAGCAAATTTAATTTCTCATTCTGGAGCCGTTGATCTTTTCCAATTCAAAAATGGAATTAAAGGGACAGGTCCATTAGGATTTCAAGCTGGAATTGCTGCTGCTGCATTAGGTGATGAGAATTATAGTCCAATGTGGAGGATCTATCTAATTGAATGGAATGATTCAGAAAATGCAAAAATTCTTGAAACGAAATCTGATATTGATTCATTCAAAACAGATGATCAGATTACTGTAAGCATAGCACGACCAACCAACAGTGATCATATAGTAAATTGTCCATTTATTGATCCCTTTCAATAATTCACTAAAAGGATAAATTACTTACAAGATGATTCGTTGTAAACTTGACTGGAAAATTGAATATTGTTGGTGTTGGTCCTGGAAATAATAATCATATGACATTTAGAGCAAAAGAAATAATCAGCGAAAGTGATATCATTATTGGTTATGAAACATATGTAAATTTAGTTTCAGAACTTATTGAAGGAAAGACAGTTTATCGTTATGCAATGACTCAAGAAGTTGAACGAGCTCATCAATGCATTGATCTTGCAAAGTCAGGAAAAATTGTATCTCTAGTATCTAGTGGAGATCCAGGAATTTATGGAATGGCTGGATTAATCTATGAAACTCTGGCTGAGAGTGGGTGGGATCCAAAAGATGGACTTCAGGTAGAAGTAGTCCCAGGCGTATCTGCACTCAATTCTTGTGCATCTATTGTTGGCTCACCACTGATGTCTGATTTTGCAGTAGTGAGTATGAGTGATTTACTAGTTCCATGGGAAGTTATTGAAAATAGGGTAGAGTCTGCAGCAAAAGGTGATTTTGTTCTTGTAATTTACAATCCTGCCAGCAAGAAAAGAGTTCATCAGTTGCAAGATACTAGAAAAATTCTATTAAAATATAGAAAACCTACAACACCTGTTGCAATTATTGTTAGTGCATATAGAGAATCTGAATCAATTGTAATTACTGATTTAGAAAATCTACCAAATTATTCAGAAAAATTAGGAATGACTAGTACAGTTATTGTTGGAAATTCATCTACATATTCTTACAAAGATCTCATGATAAATCCAAGAGGATACAAATCAAAATATAATTTAGAAGAACAAACTAATCCAGATCTTAAAGTTCAGTAACTTTTCTTGATCGCTTCATGTAATTCTTCCGTAAGATTAAGCTTGTTTCTAATTGGAGATATTATCTTCACCAAATAATTTCCAACTGTTTGCTTCAAATCTCCTGGATGCAATTTTTTTTCAGCAAAATCAGTTTCAAGTTGAGTAAAATCTTGGTAAGATACATTTCCTCCAAATTTCTCAGGTCTTTCCACATTCATCTCGTTGAATTCATGGAAAATCACTGTCTTTGCAATTTCTAATAGTGGATTATTCTGTATGTTTGCCTCTTCACACCAAGCTTTGTTCATTTTTTTCTTAATTTCTTCATCAGTATTGTGAATAAAGACTCCTGAATTTGGATCAGACTTGCTCATTTTTCCTAAAACCTGTGCATCACTAGTATCTGCAGGCTTGGATAGACCTGGTAATAATTTGTGATGTACAGCTACTGGTACTTTCCATTTCATTTTAGGGAATATTTCTCTAACTAACATGTGGATTTTTCTTTGATCCATACCAGCATGTGCAATATCTACTTCCAACGAATGAATGTCAACTGCTTGCATTGCTGGATAAAGTAATTTTGCAACATCTATCTTCTCTTCATTTTCAGAACGTCCCATAATTGTTAGAGTTCTCATTGTTCTAGCTAATGACATATGTTTTGTAAATTTCACAAGCTCTGACCAATACTCTGTTTTTTCTTCATAGAGTTTTGATCCCAAAATAATTTCAGCATCTGGACAAACTAACTTGAAAGCATCTTGATAATATTTTGAAACCTTGGAGATTGTTTCCCAATCTCCTCCTAATTTGTCATTGATTAGTGTGTGCCAGTCTGCAAGAAATATTGTACACTTTACACCAGCTTTTGCAAAGTCATTAATTTTGAATCCTGTGCTAATTAGACTCCCAAGATGTAAAAAACCAGAAATCTCTAAACCAATGTAATGTTTTGGAGATGAATTTGTTTTAAACAATTCAGTTAACTCATCACGTGTAACAACTTCTTCAGTTGGTGGTCTTTCAATCAAATCAACTTTTTCTGTTATGTCCAAATCAAATCAACTTTTGAGTGGTAAACGTATAAAGTTATTCAAAGATTTTTTTTAAAAATTAGAACCTTTGAATAGAAGATACGTCAACTATCAATATGACTCTTGAAGAAGGACTGGACTTAATTGAAAATTACAAAAAAGGTCTCGAAAAATTCTTAGAAACATTACCTGAGCAATCTGTACAATTAGGCACAGAAATGGTCAAAACCTTGACTATGAACTCAAAAAACGAGATAAAAAACCTAGAAGCAATTGAAAAAGCTCTAAAACGCCCACCAAAGTATGAATCAGGACTTTCAGAATAACAAAAAACCTATTTGCAGTTTTTCTTGTGTTTTCTCAAATCTTCCTGAGTGTTAAACTCTGTTCCACAAACTCTGCATTTTTCCTTTTTCTTATTATGTGCAATTTCTTGATGTTTCTTTAATCTCTCTGAATCTGAAAGTATAGTTCCACACTTTTTGCATTTTAATTCATTTTGATTTCCACCAAACAATCCCATGATATTATTCATTCATACTAGATGAAAAGTCTTAATTTCAATAATCAAACTTTTGGTTCATCTAGTGGTTTTCTAGGTTTTGTACTAAGATAGAATGCATGAGTGCTAATAATGAATGCTGCTAGGAACATTTTGATTGCAAAAATTGTATTCCAAGGACGATCCGGATCCGGATATGCAATCGATAATCTATCGATATCTGGAAGTACTCCATCAACAATTCCTGCAGACATTTGAGCTGTTAATACTGAAAAGTTGTACATCACTTCAAACAAGGTAATTATTGAAAATCCTAACAACATTAACTGGAGTAATGCCATTCTTGTTCCAACAATTTTATCCCCTGCTGTTCTTCTCCAACCTATTCTAGATACGCAATACCATCCGATTATTGTAGAAAAAAATATCCATGTAGATACTCTTGCAAAATTTTCAAATGGAATAGTTGTATTGTGTATGGCTTCTCCCATAACATATGTTCCATTTTCCATCCACTCGATCATTGTAACATAAACCCCGAAGATTAGTGATGAACTCATGATGAATCCACAAACATAGAAAATATACAGAAAAACTTTGTACCCTTTGTCTGTCTTTTCTAGATGACGTGGTTTCATTATGCCGATTGCCAAATTTTGAAATATAAAAATTCATGCGTAGTGATTGTGTTTATACAGTAGTATTAAGGACAAAATCTGTGAAAATTCCAATAAACATGCCTATTTTAGGCAACGAAGAACTTTCAGCTGTAGTCTCAGTAGTAAAATCAGGAGGACTTACATCAGCCTCAAAAAATGGAGGAAAGAATGTACAGGAATTTGAAAAAAATGTTAGAACTTTTACTAAAACCAAATATGCTGTTTCAGTAAATTCTGGTACTGCTGCATTACAAGCAGCACTATATGCACTTGATATCAAAAAGGGGGATGAAGTCATAGTTCCCTCTTTTACATTTGTTGCAAGTGCAAATGCAATTGCATCTACTGGTGCAAAACCTATCTTTGCAGATATCTTAAAAGAAAATTTTACAATTGATCCTGAATCAATCACAAAAAAGATTACTAGAAAAACTAGAGCAATAATGCCTGTACACTTGTATGGTCATATCTCATCATTAGATAGAATTAAAGAAATTGCAAAAAAGCATAATCTTTCAGTAGTTGAAGATGCTGCACAATCACTTGGTTCAACTTTTAAAGGAAAACACACTGGAACATTTTTTGAGCTTGGGTGTTATAGTTTGTATCCTGGAAAAGTAATAACTTCTGGGGAAGGAGGAGTGATAGTTACTAACAACAAAAAACTCTATGAAAAATTACAGATGATTAGAAATCATGGTATGGTTAAAGGATATGACTCTAAAATATTTGGATTAAATCTAAGACTACCTGAAATTAATGCCGCAATTGCTAAAATTCAAATTAAAAAATTACCAAAATTTATCCAATTAAGAAGACGTAATGCTAACCTATTATCAGATTTGTTGTCTGACACAAAAATTAAAATCCCTTTTGAACAAAAAAATGAAAAATTTAATTGGTCATTATTCACTGTTGCAATAAAAAATAGGGATTCAATTTTAAAGAAACTCAACTCAAAAGGAATTGGAGCTGCAGTCTATTACCCAATACCTGTTCATAAAATTCCCATTTACAAAATAAAATCAAAATTAACTAATACTGATTGGGCATCAAAACACGTTTTATCCTTGCCTGTTCATCCAAATGTATCTGCCAAAAATGTTGAATTTATTGCAAAAACTGTGCGTGATTTAGTAAATGAATAGCCTTGGAAATATAATTGGCGAAATTTGTAAGGTTGTCCTGCCCATAAAGCAGGAGTTTTACCCTGGAAATCCTGATTCACAAATTGCAATCTGCACACTTGCTAGCATATCGTTGTTAGATGATTTGAAAGATTCAGGAATATTGTCTGAAGTGGCAATTATTGGTAGATTGTTTACGGAGAACAAGGGGATTGACAGTATGATACAATATGTTTATGAAAACAAGAACATAAAAAAAATAATTCTATGCGGAAAAGAAGTTTGGGGTCATAAATCTGGTAATTCCTTATTACAATTACACAAAAATGGAATTGATGAAAATTCCCGAATAATTAATTCTGTTAGTCCTGATCCTTTTCTTACAGTTTCTAAAGATATGGTAAAATATTTTCAGAACAATATCACAATTATTGATTTAATTGGTGAAACTAATCTTGAGATAATTTCTGAAAAAATTAAGATTTCTTAATAGCCAGTTCTCTGTCTTTCTCTATTGATCTCGTTTTTCTTTTTGTATTCAGCTACAATATCATCTGGTGTGAGGTTTAATTCAAGTGATGCCTGAACTACAAAATGCCAAATATCAATTAATTCTTCTCTTGCTTCATCTTCATTGAATTTTGTTGGGGTTTTCCACCACTTCCAGTTGGTAGTTCTTTGCAGTTCCACTGCTTCATGCATTATTGCAGTGGATAATGCAGATACTCTACCTTCTGCATCTTTTGGATATCTATCAAGTTTCATCATTTCTGATAATCCTTTTTGAAGTTGAAAAATTGTGTCTAGTCTGTCTTCTGTTACTTCTGACAATGATAAATTAATTTGAGAAATTATTGAACTTAAGTCTTTTTAGAATCTGATCATTTTTTCATAAATCTTGACTCTTTTTGTAATGTCTCCGTTTTTGATCTTCAACAAACCATCTAATCCATATCTTTCGACAGCAAACGAACCTAAAACATTACCATAAACTACTGCTTTTTTGATCTCAGACAGGCTAGTTGATTTTTTACTTGCCAAGTAACCTATCATGGCACCTGCAAAAGAGTCTCCTGCACCTGTAGGATCTACTACATCTTCTAATGAAAAACCAGCAGTTGGGAAAATTACATCATCATAGAACATGAGTGAACCATGTTCTCCTTTTTTGATAATGACATACTTTGCACCCCACTTCATCATTTTCTTTGCACATTTTATCAAGTTGAATTCTTTAGTGAGAAGTTTAGCCTCTTCATCATTAATCACAACCGCATCTACAGATTTTATCATCTTAATTACAGCATCTCTCTTAGTAGATATCCAAAAATCAATTGTATCACACATTGAAAATTTTACTTTGTCAAACTCTTTGATGAGTCTAGTATTTTGTTCTGGATCATTATTTGCCAAGTACACGAATTGAGATTTTCTATATGCCTCTGGTACTGTAGCTTTAAAATCCGCTAGAACATTTAGTTCTGTTTTTAGTGTTGATCTAGTACTCAGTGTATCATCATATTTGCCATCATAACGAAATGTTTTCCCGTTTTTAATGGAGAGTCCTTCTAAATCAAGATATTTTGATAATGTTTTGTGATGTTGTTTTGGAAAATCTTTTCCTACAACTGCAATTAATCCAGTATCTACAAAATTACTTGCGGAAATTGCAGCAAATGTTGCAGCTCCTCCTAAAACATTCTTTAGTGTTTTTTTAGGAGTTCTAATTGTATCTAATGCAGTTGAACCAAAAACAGTAAGCATTTGTGAAGAAATTAATCTTGATGTATAAATTCTCTTGCTTGTTCTTCTGTTGGATAGTATACAAATGGAATTTCAATTGATGTAAAGAATGCATCATATTTTGTTACACCTGTGATTTTTACTGATTGAACCTTATTCTCATCTGCATCTGTGTGAAAAGTTCCCTTTACGAAAGTACTATCTAGAGGTTGTAGGGTGAATGGCTCTAATTGGCCCTTGCCGACCATTTGTTCATCTGCAATAACAAAGAACTCAGTTGTACCTGAAGTTAGTATTAGTAATGATGGGTTTTCGAATTGTAATTCTATGTTGTATTCTGAACCTTTTTCACTCTCACTCAATAATTCACTTTGGGTTATGCTTATTGCTATTTGAGATGCTGAGGCATACTGTGAATAACCAAAAATACTCATTCCTAGAATGAATAGAATGACCAGTCCCCCCCTCTTTGATGAATTCATGATTCATTTTAAGAAAATTACATTTTAACCCAAAAGGGAAAAAATCCCAATAAATTGTGTAAAAGATTTGATCTACTCTTTAACCTCCTTAGAGCTAACAAAATAAATCAAAATTACATGACTATTTGTTGATGGCTAGAATAAAGCTCAAACTAGGCGAGAATGAAATTGAGGTTGATTCTAGAGATTTCTATGTTGATAATCAAACATTAGGCGAAATCATTGAAAATATGTCTAGTCATTTACCTGAAAATCATGCTAATGTTGTTTATGAAACTGAACCTGTTACAACTACCGAAGTTCCTGTTCAATCTGGATTGGAAACTCTTGAGGATGCAGAAATATTTGAACCAGAATTTAATGAACCAATACGTATTGCTCCAAACGAAGTAAAATCAAAACTACGTATTTTGGAAACTAGCAGATTCTTTGATTCACCCCGAACAGTTACAGAAACTGTTGAACAATTACGTGAATATGGTTGGTCTGCAAGTCCACTTGATGTATCAAAGGTACTAGCAAAAATGGCATCAAACAAAGAAATGTTGAAAAATTCAAGCGAGAATAGAACTCATTACTTTGTTGAAGAATCTCTAGTGACTAACTAGTAAAATTACATTTTTCACAACTAGAAAAGATCTCTCCATCTAAATGATCAAAATGCGTGTTACATTCATTGCATGTGTGATGCATATCAAAATAACCGTCTTTCTCTATCTCTCCAATTCTATTTGACTCAAGATTCGTACTTTTACATTTAATACAATGACATCCACATTCAATTTTCATTATTTTTCTCCGATAATGTATGTATAGTTGCAGGACCTATACAAATTATTGGAAAAGAAACGAGAAATTCCAATTGAGATTGATGATCATTTTCGATTATTTGGAAAAGAACCATGGGAAGTGGATTATGGTGAAAAATGCCCTGTTTGTGATGTTAGAATAGATGAATATGGATTTTGTTCATGTGGTTCTAGCGGAGATTAAATTTCTTCATAAAAGGTAAGGTAAGAATTACAAGAAAACCCATGATTAATGGTATCATCATTGAAAATTCAGGTACTACAGTTGTTCCAATAATGTTAACCGTTCCTGATGTATCTGGATTGATAATTAACCATACATGTGTTCCATTATTGATATTTTGACGAGCTGGAATTTCTTCATCATTAAGAAATACTACATAAGGTTCCCATAGTAATTCTAAAGGAATTATAGTTGTAACAAATCTATTTTCTCCAATTGTCTCAAATGAAATACTTTTTGATGGTTGATCAAAAACAAACTTATCAATACCATTTTGATTTCTAATTTCCACTGTGAATTCTTTTTCTTCCCATTTTACATTTTGATAAATTCTTGATTCATTTATTGCATACTCTAAAAGCATTTGACATCCGTGGCATGCAATTCCTTTTTTATCATCTAGAAAAACAGGACGTTCATTTGCAAATAACAGATCAACCTCTTCAGGGAAAATAAAAGCAGTTGATTTATGATAAAAAAAATCCCACGTCCATACACTATTTTTTTCAAAGAGTACGTCACTAAGATCATAAGTTACAATAAGATTTCCTTGGTTAGGTAAAAGTACAATATTTTCCATGCCTTCAGCTTCTGGTACTGATTCTTCTATACCAAATTTCATAAATTTCACGTTAGACACAGTTCCATCTACAAAAGTTAATTGACTAGCATTTTTTGAATTTCTGAGTTCATGAACAACTTTAACATTTCCTTCATTGTCGATTGTTATTGTTACTGATTTTTGTTCTACTTCTTGAATTGATTCTTGTCCAAAAACTTCAGGTGAAATAAAAAGTAACGATAAAGCAAAAAAACCTACTAAAATCTTCTTCATTATTCACTCACTGTAACATGAGTCATTTCTACTTTTTCTAAAGGACAGTCATTGCCATCTCTTTCTAGATTCACAATTTTGTCTGCCACATCCATACCTTCAGTAACCTCTCCAAATACAGTATATTGTCTGTCTAGGAATGTGCTGTCAGTTGTTACAATGAAGAATTGTGAGCCTGCACTATCTGGATCTTGTGCTCTAGCCATCGAAACAATTCCACGTAAATGAGATCTAGAACTAAATTCTGCTTTTACGTTATACCCTGGACCTCCCATACCCCATGAACTTTTGTTATCTGTTTTTGTATTTGGGTCTCCACCTTGAATCATAAATCCTGGAATTACTCTGTGGAAGAGAGTTCCATTATAGAATCCATCTTTGGCTAACTTTTCAAAGTTTCTTACTGTTTCAGGAGCCAAATCCGGTAGAAGTTTAAAAGAGATTTTTCCAAAATTTGTTTCAATATTTGCTGTAGTCATATGAAATACTCTAAACTATTATCATAAGAGTCTTTTGCGGAAATCCTTTTGATAATTTCAAAGTTTTGATATCTATTTTGAAAAATCTACAACTCTCAGTACGGTTTTCGTTGATAGAGAAAATTTTTGAAGACTTAGAATTTTTTTGTAATGAAAAGTTTGGGTTTCTAATAAATTAAAATTCTAAAATTTGAAAAGTTATAGTGTTATATAGAACAGTTAGAATTTAGATTTCGTTGAATCGCACAAACCAGAGTACGATCATTAAAGAAGCAATTAATTCCTATCTCGACAAAGGGGTAACTGACAAACAAGACATCTACACCAAAGTAGTTGATGAGCTTGGAGTTCCAAGACCTACTGTCAGAAGAGTTGCAAGGGATCTAAGAACTGAATTATTACAAAAAATCCAAATTCTACAATCTGATATGCCTAAAGCAACTGTTGCTACTGAAGAAGACGAGTAAATTCGACTCTTTTTTCTTTTTAATTATTATTATTCTCAGAATTTTACCATTACTATTATAAATAATGAATTTTTCAAATTATTTATGGGAGTTTTAGGAAACCACCTGGCAACTATTGTCACGGGCGTTTTTGCAGCAACATTGACTGGTCTTTGGCCTTACTTTGTAGACTTTGCCCCATTACTGAACTTTGTATTTATCATGGCAGTTCCAATTACTTGGTTCATGGTATTCACTTGCTGGATATCTCAAAAAAGTACAGACTACATGCACAATTTTGCTCATCAAAATGAAAAAAAGGCAGAAAAACAAAGAGCACAAACAGTTCATTCCACATCAGCTGGTATGCAAATGAGCATTTCAGAAATTTCACAAGTAAAGTCTGAATTATCTTCTGAATTAGATGAACTAAAAGAAACTGTGAAGATAAAAGATAGTGAAATTGAGAGACTAAACCAAGAAATCTCTAATCTTCAAACTCTAGTCCAGATTGAATCTTTGAAAACTGAATTAGCTAATTTGAAAATGTTAGCTTCAAAAAAGAAATAATCTAAAACTTAATCTTTACAGTGAGAACAAACTATCCCGTGATTACTCTTGCAACCTGGACAACTTTCTGCTCCGCCATAATGACATTTACATGAACATAACTCTGTAGGATCTTTTTTGTCAGTCAATTGTAATTTTGTATATGTTGTTAGTATTTGACTTTTACATTGTGTCGAGATAATTTTTTGTGAATTCGTGCTAACAATTTCCAGATTTAAAATTAATTTAGAAAAATTATAGTGATGCTGAATAGTATGATTTCCAATCATCTACAATTATTTTTTCAAATCTACAAATAATTCTTTGAAATTTTCATATACAAAAATTTATGATTTTTTTAAAATTTGTTAAATTAGTCTTCTAGTTTTTCTGCCATCTTCAAAGTTTCATCAACCATCTCTCTCAGTCTGCTTTTTCCATCTTCTGAAAGATTGTTTTCAGTTATTGCTTCTGTGGTTAGGAAAACAGCCTTTGGATTTGTGATTACTCGAAAATATGATAATAATTGAGTGATTAATGTTTGAACATCAATAAATCCTATATTCCCTGCAGCCAATATTGCCATACCTGCAACTTTTCCTTCCGTCTCTTTGTAATTTACATATTCAAACAAATTTTTGAGCGCAGCACTGAAAAATGAATTGTAAATTGGGGAGCCAATTAGCCATACATCTGCCTCCATAATGTCTTTCGCAGCATCTTTTGTAACCTGATTGTATTCCTCTTCAGGTCCTCTATAGCACTCAACTTGTCCCTCAGATAAATTGATGAGTTTGACATCTTGATTCTTTGTTTTAGTGTATTCGTAAACATACTTCATTAAGATCTGTGTGTTTGCATTTTTTCTTGGACTGCCAGAAATTACTACAACTTTCATAACTAATTCCAATTCTTTTTCTATTTAAATTTCTAGAACAAAAAACAAAACGGGCTTGGAGGGCTTCGATCCCTCGACCTGTAACTTAGGAGGCTACCACGCTATCCATGTTGCGCGTCAAATTGACTCTGCGCCACAAGCCCAGCAAAAAAAACATTCTTAATTATTTAAGCGTAATCAAGATTTTCTTTAATCATTTTTTGAATACTTTGCCAACTCTCATTTTGTTGATCATTCCATTTTTCAAAGTATACTACATCTTTTAGATCAAGTCTTGGTAACCAACCAGCAGTTTCAAGATCTGGTTTTTCTGCAAAGTCATCTACATATCCCAAACACAAATACGCTACAGGAACAACATGTTCAGGCAATTCCAAATTTTCTTTTAGTGTTTCATTTGATAGGATGCTCACCCACCCAAGACCAATTCCTTCTGTTCGAGCTGCTAACCACAAATTTTGAATTGCGCAACACACACTATACAATCCTGCTTCAGGTATGCTAGATCTACCTATCACAAATGGACCAAATTTTGATGGATCATAAGTAACGCACAAATTCACAGGAGATTCTAAAATTCCTTCTAGTTTGAATGAAAGATACTTTGATTTCTTTGGTTCCTCTACCAATTGAGATGAACGATTCTTTTCTTCTTCAAAGGATGCCTTAATCTTCTTTTTTGTTTCAATATCTTTTATCAGAATGAAATTCCATGGTTGTGAGAATCCCACAGATGGTGCATGGTGTGCTGCATGAAGAATCTTTGAGAGAGCCTCATCTTCAATAGGCCTTGGTGTAAAATGAGACCTAACATCCCTTCTTGAATAAATTGCCTTGTAGAATCCATTTTTTTCTTCTTCAGTAAAATTATCTTCCAACTAATTCACGCCTTTCTTCTTTTTATTCATCCTTTCTTTTGTTAAACGTTAATAATGCCACGATTTAATTTTGTATTTCAATGGGCCGGTAGTCTAGCTGGTTAGGATACCGCCTCGACACGGCGGTGATCGTGAGTTCGAATCTCACTCGGCCCACTTTTATGATAATTTGGTTGAAAATTCGTTTTCTGCAACTGTCCAAGTGGTTTGAGTTGTAAGTATGCCCTCTGCAGAAATTTCTATTGCTCCATTATTAACTAGTTTTTCAAAATTCTCTGAATTTGATTCTGATTTTTCTACAATCATTGTACTCTTTAATGGGATTTGTTCATTTGGTGAAAAAACTGCTCTACCAGGCAATGCAACATCCATTGCTGAATACTGTCCTTCTCCAAATTCATCCCCATCAATAAAAATTTTGTAATCAATCATTCCAACTGTAATTGTTTTATCACTAGTGTTTGTAATCAAAAATGTTACAGTAATTTTTGCTTCATCATTTGTTTCATTCAAATTAATAATTTCAACATCAATAAGATTAATCTCAGCACTTTCTAGAGCTGCATAATCTAAAGTTGAATAAAAAAATATTGCACCCATCAAACCAAAAACACCTGCAATTGCAACATATACAGTGATTTTACTTTGTGGAATCATTTTATTGATATGACTAGTAATCTAGTAAAAAAGGTTGTTAGGAACCAAATACATAATATTTGTACACACATTTGATAATTTATGACTCCAATAGAACTAGCTTTACTTACGTGGGTTCATTTGATTGCAGCAGCAATTTGGGTTGGAGGCTCACTCTTTATTGGAATTGTATTTTCTCCTTTACTAAAAACAATGACTACATCAGTTGAAGAAAGAATGCAGATAATGATACGTGTTGGAAGAAGATTCAACATGATTGCTGTCCCCTCTTTATTCATTCTTATGGGAACTGGATTATATTCATCACATCAATTACTTGGTAAACCAGAATTACTTTTAGCTACCAGTTATGGGACATTTCTAATTACAAAAATCATTCTCGTTGTATTGTTAATCATTACATATGCAGTTCATGTCAGAATTATTCGAAAAGATATTGAAGAAAAAATTATGGCAAAAGAGATGCCACTAGATGAAATTCAAAAATTAAGAAAAAAAATTATAATTTTAGGAGAAATAACTGTAGTTTTGTCTATTGCGATACTGTTTTTTGCATCACTTTTAGACGCCGGAGTATGAGATTCCTTCAATTATTATCTCATAATTATTATTAATTTTCCCAATTCCGTATTTTGAACCTGAAATTTTAGAACACACAAAAAGATTTGTCTCTAAATGTTTTGTAATATTTTTTACAACAAATCTGGTTTTGCCATTGGAAATACATGCAAGTACAACTAGCATATCTGCCAAATAATCATCAACACCACAATTAAAGTTGGAGATCATTTCTGAATCCAATTCAAAGTTTTCATGAGAATTTAATAATGAATCAAATCCAAAAATAGATTTTTTTCCAATTCCATAAATCAATATAGATGCCCCACTATCAATAGAATCAAATTCATTAATTTTGTAATTTACATTAAAATTATTTTCTAAAAATATTTTATTAATTTTTTTTACATTTGAAATAATTTTTTCTTTAGAAATTTTTGCATATGAACAAATAATTTCTAAATTTGAAATTTCTTCTCCTGTTAACTCTATTGAATTAATTTTTGATGGAAAAATATCTATTGAAACTCTTCCTCCACCTTTTGGATAATATCCTCTTTTATTTACTGAAACTGAAAAATTTATTCCCATTCTATTGTATGCTTCTTTAACAATATAGTTAGTGTAATCAAGTGTTGGACTCCATAATACATCAGTCCCACCAATTATTTCGATTTCTAATTTTTTTTCAATAACACATGCCAATGGAATTATAGTTTGTAAAATTAATGAAATACTTCCTGCAGAACCTACATCGATTGAAACTTTTGAATTTTTTATAATTCCTGGAATAAATTTTAATTCAGTTGATCCGAATGTATCTCCATCAACTTGACAATCAGTTAATTCTTTTAGAATTTTAATTACTGTAAGATGTTGTTTCATTAATCCCGGTTTTTTTCTATTTTTTCTAATATCTTTAATCCAAATTGGTCTATTTGTAATACATGAAATTGTTAATGCTGATCTAATGATTTGTCCTCCTCCTTCTCCATATCCTCCATTAATTTCTAAAAATTCCATATTTTCAAAATTTGTTTATTCTTTATGATAGTTTTTAAAAAAGACTGTTTGATATTGTATATGGATGGATTACTAATTGGACGATTTCAACCATTTCATTTAGGACACCTTGAAGCATTACGTTTTGCATTATCCAAAGTTGAACATTTGTGGTTAGGAATTGGAAGCTCAAATATTTCTCCTGAGAAAAATAATCCATTTTCAGCTGATGAAAGAAAAGAGATGATTATCTCTTCAATCGATCCTGAATTAGAAAAAAGAATTTCAATTTACTATATTCCTGATGTTGATAATCACATAAAATGGATAGAACTGATTGATTCAATTGTACCTCCATTTGAAATAATTTTTTCAAATGATGATCTTACACTACATTTGTACTCTAAAAGAAATGTACAAGTTATGAAAATTCCTTTTCATAATCGAGATTCTCTATCTGGAACCAAAATACGGGATCTCATTAAAAGCGATCAAAAATGGGAAGATCTAGTTCCAAATGGAACCAAAAATTTTCTTGAAAAAATTGATGCCAAAAATAGGCTCAAAATTCTTTAATTATAAATAAGCCCCATTGAAAATCACACTAGAGAACTTATGGAATATCTTGTAATGTTACCCGGACCAACAAATGTCCCAGAACGTGTAACTAGAGCAATGGTTACACCATCAATTAATCATAGAAGCGATGATTTTGTAGAGTTATACGAAGAATGTGTAGAAAACACAAAAAAGATTTTTGAAACAAATGGTGATGCAGTATGTCTATCTGCATCTGGAACTGGTGCAACTGAATGTTCTGTTGTTAATTTAGTAAAGAAAGGCGATAAAGTTATCATTCCTGTAAACGGTGAATTTAGCGGACGTTTAGCTCAACAAATTGAATGGGCTGGTGGTCAAGCAATCAGAATTGAAACACAACCTGGTGTTAATGCCACATTTGATCAAATTAAAGAAGCATTTGACAACAACAAAGATGTTAAAGCATTCTATTGTGTTTGGAATGAAACATCTACTGGAACGATGTTAAATTATCTTGATAGAATTAAAGATCTTACATCAAGAAATGATTCTTACTATGTTCTTGATGGAGTTTCTATTGTCGGTGGAGAGGAACTTCACATGGACAAATGGGGAATTGATATTGCAATGACTGGTGCACAAAAAGCCTTTGCTTGCCCTCCCGGAATCTCCCCCATATGTGTAAACCAAAGAACTAGAAAATACATGGAAGCAAATCCTCCAAATACAATGTATTTCAATTTGCCAAGATATTTCAAATATTATGACGAATCAAAACATACTCCATTTACTCCTGCACTTCCAGTGCTATATGCATACAGAGAATCAATGAGAATTATTCTTGAAGAAGGTATGGAACAAAGAATACATCGTCATAGAGTTTGCTCAGAAGCATTGTATTCTGGATTATCTGCAATCGGTTTAACTCCATTTGCAGATAAAGATTCTAGATCTACTGTTGTAATTGCATTAAATTATCTAGATGGTCTTGAAGACAAAATTTTCCGTGATACTTTAGCAAAAAAATTCAGAATTTTAGTTGCTGGAGGATTTGGAAATCTTAAAGGCAAAGTTTTCAGAGTTGGTTGCATGGGTGAAGTAAACGGTTATCATGTAATGAGAACTATTTCAGGAATTGGTTCAACATTAGCAATGATGGGTTACGATACTGATGTCCAAGCTGGACTAAAAACTGCTGAAGAAAAATTAAAAGCTCTCTAAATCCTGTTAACTTAATATAAGGAAATTCGAGACCGATCACATTGGCTTTCAATAAAGGTTCATTGATCTTAGTTGACTATACTGCTAAAGTGAAAGATACTGAAGAAGTATTTGATACAACTATTGAAGAAGATGCAAAAAAATTCTCAATTCATGAACCAAATGTAAAGTATCAACCAAAATTAGTTTCAATTGGTGAAGTTTCATATCCTGTTCTAAAAGGACTTGATGAAGCACTTGCAAAAACTTCTGCTGGTGAAAAATTAACTGTAGAAGTTACTCCAGACAAAGGATTCGGAGAAAGAGATTCCAGCAAAGTAAGAATGATTCCTATCAGAAAACTAGGTGAAGATGCCGAAAAGGTTTCAGTTGGAGATACAATTGAAGTTGATAACAAAAGAGGAATTATTCGTTTTATTGGTTCAGGAAGAGTTCAAGTTGATTATAACCATAGATATGCAGGAAAAACAATTCTCTATGATGTAAATATCGTTAAATCATTAGAATCACCAAATGACAAATTAGATGGAATTCTAAAAACTAGACTTCCAGTGGAAGATGGAAAGATTTCATTTGATTTAAAAGATAAAGAAGTTAGTATTACAATTCCTGAAGAGATTTTACGTGCTGATGGTTTACAAATTATGAAACACTTTATTCAACTAGATATTTTCAAATTCATTCCTACTTTAGACAAAGTCAATTTTGTTGAAACACATGTAAACAAACAATCACAGGAAAAAAAGACTGAAACTAAAGAAAAGCCTGCTGAAAAAAAATCTGACTAAATTACCTTAACACTCTTTGCAAGATTTCTTGCTCTTTGCACATTCATCTTTTTCTCTTTGAGAATTGTATATCTTTCAGGTCTGAGTTCTTGTGCCATAATTAATGCCTGAATCACTTCATCTTCTGATAATCCAATTTGATTTGCAGTAGTTGGTGCTCCAACATTTTCTAATGTCTTGACAATTTTTTTCCAATCTTGTCCTTGGAGTTTTCCAATTAGTATTGAACCAATTCCACATTTTTCTCCATGCAAACCTTTTCCTGGAGCAATCTTATCCAAAGCATGAGAAAACAAATGTTCAGCACCTGAACATGGTCTACTACTTCCTGCAATACATGATGCTACTCCTCCACTGATTAATGCTTCAACAATAACTCTTGAATCAGCTCCTTTTTTTGCATAAGATTCTGAATTGTCAATGAGCATTTTTGCACTAAGTACTGCTAATTCTGCTGAATAAGTTCCATAATATTCACCCGTTCTCTTGTGACCTAATTGCCAATCCTTTACTGCAATAATATTTGCAATTAAATCTCCACAACCACTAGCAAGTAATCTTTTGGGAGCTTTCTTGATGATATCAATATCTACAAAAACTCCTAATGGAGCAGTAGCGACTATAGAGTGAGGTTTGTTACTCTTGACCGATACAAATGGACTTGAAATTCCGTCATGTGATGCTGCAGTTGGAAAACTTACAAATGGTATTCCTAAATTAAATGAGATTAATTTTGCAGTATCTACAGAACGACCCCCTCCAATTCCTGCGATAATATCACTGCGATCTTTTTTTACCTCTTTTTCAATATCTTTCAGAGTTGCGATCTGATTGTCAGTTGATGTATGCCATACAAATTTGATTTTTTGATTTTCTAGTGATTTTTCAATTTTGGCTTTTAGGACCTTTTTCACATGAATTCCAGATATTAATGAAATTTTTCTCGGTTTTGTTAAATTTTTTAAAAATTGCCCAAATTCGTGAGTATTTTTCTCACCTACAACAATCTGTCTAGGTAATTCCATAGTGTGTGATTGCATGCGATTGTGATTTTTTCTCATTATTTATGATTTCAAGTCTTCAAAAAGTTATTTAAAAGGGTGGAATGCCATTTACTTTATCTAAAAAGGTGTATTTTTTGTCAAACAATGTTGAAGAAAAAATTCTGCACGGGACTACCACTGTAGGTATCAAAGCTAAAGATGGTGTAGTTTTATGCGCAGATATGAGGGCAAGTGCAGGTTATTTCATAGCAAATAACAATACAATGAAAATTCAAAAAATTGATGCACACGCTGGACTTACTCTTGCAGGAGGAGTTGCAGACGCACAAAACATTGTTGATATTTTACGTTATCATTCAAATCTTCACAGAGTTGAAAAACATGGACCAATCTCTATTCATTCTCTTGCAAGATTATGTTCTTTAATCTTCCATCAAAATAGAGGATATCCATTCATGGCAGATATCTTGATTGGTGGATATGATAATGAAGGTCCAGCTCTTTTCAACGTAGATATGTTTGGTTCCGTAGAAAAGAAATCTTATGTCACTACAGGAAGTGGTTCCCCTGTTGCATATGGATTACTTGAAGAAGAATACAAAGAAGATTTGACAGTTGAAGAAGCAAAGAAAATTGCATTAAGGGCTGTTAAATCAGCAATTGTTAGAAACATTGGAACTGGCGATGGAATTAATGTCGCTGTAATGGATAAAGATGGTTTCCGTCTATTGACTGACGAACAAAAGAAAGCAGTCATTGAACTTTAGTGATTTCATGCAAAGAAAACAACAACAAAAAGAATTACCTCCTTCTAGCCAAAACATAATGGCCACTATACTGCAAAGTATTCCAAAAGAATCAAGTGTTACAAAAATTGAATATGAAGGACCAAGAATTGCACTATATACAAACTCACCACGATATCTGTTAGAAAATAATGAGACAATTTCAAATCTAGTAAACATTATCAAAAAAAGAATTGTAATTAGAACTGATGAATCAATTAGAAAATCAGAAGATGATGCAAGAAAGATTTTAACCGAATGTGTGCCAAAAGATGCAAAATTAGAAGGAATGATTTTTGATACTGCAACAGGTGAAGTATCAGTTGAAGTAAAGCGACCATGGTTGCTACAAAGAAACTCTCAAGAATTTAATCATGCAGAAGTTACAGAAAAAACTGGTTGGAAAATACGTGTAAGAAAGGCTACAACTATACCTTCAAGAACTATTCAAACCATTAATGCGACATTAAAACAGTCCTCTTCAGAAAGAAGTAAACAACTCAAACAGATTGGAGATGAGATTTTTAGACCAAGATTGTCTCAAAGAACCGAAGTTTCACTATATACTCTTGGAGGATTTGGTCAGGTTGGTCGTTCTTCACTCTTATTGGCAACTCCAGAAAGCAAAATTTTGATTGATTGTGGAATTAATCCGGGTGCTCGTTCACCTATGGATGCATTCCCTAGACTAGATTCCTTAGATATTACACTTGATGATCTTGATGCAATAGTAATTGGTCATGCCCATCTGGATCATACTGGTTTCTTGCCAACTCTGTGTAAATATGGCTACAAGGGACCAATTTACTGTACTGAACCTACACTCCCAATGATGAATCTAATTCAATTAGATGCAATCAAAGTGGCGGCTGCTCAAGGTAGAACTCCATTGTATTCTGAACGTGATGTAAAACAAATCATGAAACAAGCAATTACTTTGCCATATGGTACTGTAACTGATATTTCTCCTGATATCAAATTAGTTTTGGCAAACGCTGGACACATTCTAGGTTCAGCACTATGTCATTTTCATATCGGAAATGGCGACCATAATTTTGTTTATTCTGGCGATATTAAATTTGGAAAAAGTATTCTCTTTGAGGCTGCAAGCTGGAATTTTCCACGTGTTGAAACTCTCCTTATCGAAAGTACATACGGATTAAAAGAAGATATTCAGCCAACTAGACAAGAGGTAGAATCTGCATTTATCAATGCTGTAAATAACACACTTGCTGACGGTGGTAAAGTTTTGATTCCAATTCCTGCTGTTGGTAGAGCTCAAGAACTAATGATGGTAATTGATCATTATATGAAATCAGGAGAAATGATTGAAGCACCAGTTTTCACAGAAGGCATGATAGCTGAAGCATCAGCTATTCATGAATCATATCCAGAATATTTAGCACGTGAATTGAAACAAAAAATCCTAGAAACTGATGATAATCCATTTGATTCTGAATACTTTACAAATATTGAACATGCAGATGCCAGAGAAGAACCAATGAGAGAAGATTCTCCATGTATAATTTTAGCAACATCAGGAATGTTAGAAGGAGGACCTGTTTTAGAATATTTCAAAAATATTGCACCTGATAAGAAAAATAAAGTTCTCTTTGTTTCATATCAAGTAAATGGAACTCTTGGTAGAAGAGTGCTTGATGGTTCAAAACAAGCAACCATGTTAGGTAAAGATGGAAAAGTGGAAGTTGTAACAATCAATTGTGGAGTAGAAAAATTAGATGGATTTAGTGGACATAGTGACTATAATCAACTAATGTCGTTTGTACAAAGATTAAGACCAAAACTCCGTAGAGTACTTGTTAATCATGGTGAGAGAAGTAAATCAGAAAATCTTGCAACCAACATTAGAAGAATGTATAGAGTTCCAGCTCATTATCCACAAGTACAAGAAGCAATAAAATTATTTTAAATCATATTCTGGTTTCCAAATTTTTACATTTGAAGGTGCAACAATAATTCTTTCTTCACCTAATCTAGCAATATCTGCACCAGAATTTTTTGCAATAGAATACAATTCTTCTACAACTTTTCGTAATTGCTCAACATCTTTTTGTGCTAAAGGAGTAACACGTAAAATCAGAATCATATCTTTTTTGATATCCTCTTTGATGGAATGTACATCACTGATATCTCTAATAGTGATTGCCTTCAGAAATGTTGTATTTTCCTGTTTTTGCATTCTAATAATTTTTAAAAAATACTCCTTCAAATACTCTTCCTTAGATTTCCCTTAAAATCATCAAAATTCATGCGTAACATCATTAAATTAAATTTCAAAATTTTCTGAAATATTTTCCAAAAAATCACTCTCAATATTTTTGAACTGGTTATGATTTTTACATCAGACATAAATTTAGATAAAATTTATTGTTTTTGTGAATCAAAGAAAGAAAAATTTGATCAAACATGCTGAAAAAATTAATTGTGATACATTAGTGACTTTTGAACCCGAGAATTTATTTTATCTTACTGGATTTTGGGGTGAGGCAATTGGATTGCTAGAAAAAAATGGACATACTACAATTATTGCACCAGAGTTAGAAGTTGGAAGAGCTATTGATGAATCATATGATTGTAAAGTAGTAACTGCTGAAAGAGGTCTAGGTTTAGTTTCTTCTCTTGTTGATAAAATTAAAAAAAATAAAGTATGTACTGACTGCCAAAATTTTTCTCTAATGACATCATTAAAGAAATCAATTCCACAGATTAAATCATCAACTGAACCATTTTATGATTCAAGAATAATCAAAGATCAAACCGAAATAAAAATTCTCAAAAAGGCATCAAAAATTATTGATGAAATGTTTGAGTTATGTACAAAAAAAATCAAAGAGAATCAGAAAGAATCTGAATTACAAACTATTCTAATGACTTATGCAATGGAAAATCAGATGTTTGACACTGGATACAAATCAACTTTGAATCCATTAATTATTGCTGGAGGACCAAATGGAGCACTACCTCACGCTCAAGTTACACAAAGAAAATTTCGAAAAGGTGATCTCATTGTTGTAGACATTACTTTGAGATACAAAGGGTATGTCTCAGATGCAACAAGAACATTTGGATTAGGTACAGTTTCTACAAAAGCAAAAGAAGCTTATGAAATTGTTCAAGAATCACAAAAATTGGGATTAAATGCAGTGAAACCAAACGTCTCATGCAAAGATGTAGATCTTGCTTGCAGAAATTTAATTCAAGAAAAAAATTATGGTGATTTCTTCATTCACTCTACAGGACATGGAATTGGGTTAGAGGTACATGAATTACCCACAATTTCATTCAAAAATGAGGCTAAATTGAAGGAAAATATGGCTATTACTGTAGAACCAGGAATTTACATTCCTAATAAATTTGGAATTAGAATTGAGGATTCATTGATTGTTAATAAAAAAGCAACAGTAATGCACAAGTTTACAAAAGATTTACTACTTTTGTAACTATGAATATGCAACAACATCTAAAATTTTCTTTGCATCTTGATTATTTGAAACAACAGTATTCTCATCTAAATTGACATTCCAATCAAATGAAAAATCAGAATCAAATGTATTGATATCTAAAATTATGTTATACTCTGAATTTTGAACATTCGTAACAACTAAATCTATTGATGTTTTTTTGTTCTCAAAAATATTTTCATTTTTATATTTTTCATTGAGTTTATCAGTGATTACTTGCTTTACTGACATTTTTGAATCATCATTTCCGTTATAATTCATTAAAAATTGAACAACTCGAGTATCATCTTCTGATAATGAGGGCAAACTATTCTCTAAATTTTTTTCAGAAAACATTCCTTGAGCTGAAATTACAATTAAAACAATTCCAGCAAGATAAAATGGAGCTCTTTTCTTTAGAAACGCTTGAAAACCTGATTTCTTTGGTTTTTCCTCAATATCCTTTTTTTTGTCTTTTACCAATCTATTTTGTATTTTTTGCAGTCAAAATTAAAACTTCCCATGGAAATTTGATAATACCTTTGTTATTTGTATAAGGAAGTGTTTTTTCATAGATCATTTTTTTCAATTCTTTCTTCTTAATCTTATTTAGATTATTGATTTTTAATTTAATTGGTTTTGCAACATATTTGATGTAGTCGTTCCAATAATCTGTAAATGTTCCAGGACTATAATGAAAAATATAATCATTAATACAAATTTTAGAAAATCCCGAATCTTTTACAATCTTTTGTAATTCCTCTTTAGTTCCAAATCTATCTAATGATGGAGTATTTGGCGGTATGTAATCAGGAATGAATTTTGTGACTGAATCTATAATTGATGAAAAAAATGGAGTATTTTTTCCATGAGTTGTAATTCCTATCATACCATTTTTTTCTAAATGTTTTTTCATATTTTTTAGAGCAATTTTTGCATCAGGAAAGAAAAATAATGCAAATTGACAAGTTATTCTGTTAAATTTTTTATTAAAAAGAAAATTTTCTGCATCAGCATTTACAAAAAATAGATTTTTTTGATTTTTTATAGAATTTTTAGCAATTAAAATTGCTTTAATTGATGTGTCAATTCCTAATACCATTCCGTTTTTTCCTACCTTTCTAATAATTTGTCTAGAGACTAAGCCAGTTCCACATGCAACATCTAAAATTTTTTCAGATTTTTTTATATCTAAATTATAAATCAATTTTTTAGTTGATCCAAATGGTCCGATTTCTTTATTCGCCCATCTATCGTGATATCTAGGCGCGACTTCATTCCAAATTAACATATTTCTTTTTTTATATTCAAAATTTTCTTTTTTCATATTTCTTCTTTAATCTGTTTTCCAGTTTCATGGAAATATCTATGTTCAATGACTTTTAATTCTGAATTTAGTTTTTTTGAATTAACATATTTCTTCTTTAATTTTTCTTTAATAATGTTATAATCTGAAATTAATTGTTTTAATTCAGAATTTTTCATTTTACTCTCTTTTCAATTTCTTGTTTGATGAGTTTAACAATCTTTTCCTTATTTTTTCTACCAGATTTTTTAACTGATGTTTTATCTATTATGTAAATTTCATTTTTTTCAGAATTTTTTTGATATTCTTTTCCAATATCATTTGCAATAACAATATCTGATTTTGAATCTATTAATTTGTCTCTTGAAATTTCAATCAATTTATTTTTTGATATATTTGCTTCAGCTTTGAAACTTACAAGAAATGTGTTCTTTTGCATTTTTTTTACTAAATTTACTATTTTTGGGGTCTTTTTGAGCCTGATATTCATACTATTTTTGTCACTTTTTATTTTTAATTTTGAATATTTATCCACAGTATAATCTGAAATCGCTGCAGCCATAATTACAATATCCCATTTCTTCTTTAACTGATTTTTCATCTCCTTCAGCATGTCACTTGATGTTTTAACATCAATTACTTTGATGTTTTTAGGAGGTTTTTCGTTTCCTGGTCCGTAAACTAATGTTACTTCTGCACCGTCTTTTCTTAGTTCTGATGCTAAAAGCACACCCGTTTTTCCAGAACTTACATTTGTTAATATTCTTACAGGATCAATGTATTCGATTGTTGGCCCCGCAGTAATGAGAATTTTTTTGTTCTTAAGTTTAGATGAATATCCAAATTTCTTAATTATTGAATCAAGTACATCTTCAGGCTCTGCAGCTTTTGCTTTTCCTTCAATCATTTTGGGTTCAATAAATTGAATTTTATTTTTTAAAAATTCAATATTTTTTTTTACAGCAGAATTGTGATACATTGATTCATGCATTGCTAGGCATAACATTATTGGAATTTTTGAACCAAATCCAACTGTTAAAACTGTGGAGATTGGTGTATCGTCAATCCCATTTGCTAGCTTTCCTAATGTGTTAGCCGTAGCAGGATAGACTAATATCAAATCTGATTGGTTATAATCTGCTAATTTTATGTGTTCAAGTTTACCTGTAAGTTTGGTAATCACGTCATTTCCAGTTGCCCATTTAAAATAGTCAGGCTGAATTAATTTTGTCACCGCATTACTAGCAACACAAGTAACATCTGCTCCATGTCGCATTAACAATCTTGCTAACTCAATAGACTTGTATGCTGCTACACTTCCTGCTACACATAAAACAATTTTTTTATCATCTAATTCATTTCCTTTTGACGATACAATATCAAGAGATGGATGTTGATTATTTTTCTCCAATTTCACCACGTAATTTTTCTAATTCATTGGATTCCATTTCAAATGAATGCTCCACTGAAGGAAATGTTTGATTTTGAATATCATTTTTGTACTCCTTGAGTGATTTTACAATATCTTCTGACAAATTCATGTATCTTTTTGCAAATTTTGGTTTTATCTTATCATACATGCCTAAAAGATCTTGAATAACCAACACTTGACCATCACATTTTGCGCCTGAACCAATCCCAATGGTTGGAATTTTAATTGATTGAGAAATAATTTCTGCAACTTCTTGCGAAACCATTTCCAAAGCAATACTGAAAACTCCTGCATCTTCTAATTTTTTTGCATCTTTAATCAACTTCTCTGCAGATTCCTTGGTTTTTCCTTGTACTCTGTAACCTTCTGATAACATAGTTGTTTGAGGTTGAAGACCAATATGTCCCATTACGGGAATACCTATCTCTACAATTGCTTTGATAGTACTAATCATTTCTGCACCACCTTCAAGTTTAACTGCATCTGCACCTGCTTTAATCAATCTTCCAGAATTTTTTATTGCATCCTCTATACTGGTTTGATATGACATAAATGGTAAATCAGAAACTAGAAGAGAATTTTTTCGAGCATTACTTACAGCCTCAGTAAACAAGCACATATGTTCCATTGTTACGGGAATTGTATTTTCATAACCTAGCATCACCATACCCGCGCTATCTCCAACTAAAATTATATCAATTTCCGCTTTATCGCATAATGATGCTAAAGTGTAATCATAACTAGTGATAACAGAAATTTTCTTTTTCTCTTGTTTCATTTTAAGAATATCTAAAACTGATTTATGCAATTTTTTTCATCCTCTTAAGATTGGAATTTATTTGTAGTACGCTTAATTTCAAATTTTTTTTATTATCAAAATTATTCAAAATTTTTTGTAGATTCTTACTAGATTTTTTTTTATTATTTTTACATTCGTTAATCAATAACTCTATTCCCCTAGTAACGTTATCAACAATTGTAATATCTGCAGTTATTGCTGTTCGTGACATTGGATTAAGATCAAATGTGATAATCTTTTTACCTGCTTTTTTTAGTGCCATTGTACGATCTCCATCTTCTAATGGAACTAAAACAACATCAGCATCATAAATTCCATCTTTATCAACAATTCTTCTTGCAGAATCGATTCCATTCAATTTTGTTGAATTTGATAAATTAGTTCCATAGATCTTTGTTGCACCATATTTTTTTAATCTTTTTACAATTGCTTTCTTTCTTTCTTCAGTTCCATAAAACAAATTTACTTCTAATTTAGAACTAGTTATTTTTGCTAATTTTACCAGTTCTTTTGAACATAAAGCTGCAATATTTCCATTTACAGAAATTACGGGTTTTTGAGCCTGTAAAAGTAAGACTGATGCTGCTTTGATTGCCTTTTGCGCTGCTTTTCCAGTTATTTCTCCTAACAAATAATCAAAGGCTTCCCCACGTCCTTGAGCTAAAAGTCCCTCTTTAGCAACTAATCCTTTATCAAAACCATCTACTAACTTTTCTCTAATAATCAATGATTTTGCTCTTGGATGAGACTTGGGAATAATTGTCATGAGTTAATTATTAAGAATTCTTACTCCCGTTTCATCTAATTCTGATTCTATAATTACTCCGTCAAATTCTTTTAAAATTTTTAATACATTTTCTTTCTCATTATCTTCAATCATTGTAAAAATTGTTTCTCCGAACAAAGCTACACCACATTTAAAATTATTTTCTGTTAATCTATCAATGACTAATTGCATTTTTGGAGTAATCACATTAACATATTTTGCAAATTCAAGTGACATATCTTCAAAATGTTGATAATCTTTTGATAATTGTAATTTATTAACCATTTTTCCACCTAAACCATTAATTTTTGAAATTTTTTCTTTTATGAAATTTTTTGTTGAAATTGGAGAGAAACAAACCATCACTATTGAAATTTTTGAAATTGGAATTTTTTCTACTTCGCCTATTCCTGGTCCTCCTGCTTTTGTTCTAATTTCAAATCCTCCATCAATGGATGCCAAGACATCACCTAATCCTGTTTTACAATTTACTTCAGCATTATGTGCAATTATTCCAATTTTATTTTTAGTTAGTTTTGTATTGAGAGCTTTATCTAGTGCAAATGCAAGTGATAATGCAACTGCACTACTAGAACCTAAGCCATATCCTACTGGAATATCAATCTGATGTTTAATTTCTAAAAATTTGTTTGACAAGTCAGAGATTTTCATAAATTCATTAATTACAAATTCTGAGACGTCAGTTTTATCTGATTGAAATCCATCAATACTAATCTGAAAATTCTCTCCTTCGTTTTTTCTCTTTGAAACAACTACTTTAGTGATAACTCCCTCTTTAATCGAAAAACCTGCACCCATTGAACCAAGATTCTCAGTTTGAACACCCTCCTCTAATTTTGCTTTAAAGAAACCTGTAATGTGAGCTGGACAAAATGCTGTTGCCTCCATTGATCTGGGTTTAAATTTTAGACAAGATATAAGAATATGGATTAAATTAATTAAATTAGTATAAATTGACTAAATTCATTCGTCGCCTACAAAAAATTGGTAGTAGTATTCTGGTTTCTTTACCAAAAGAATGGATTGACGCAAATAATCTCGATAAGAGTAGTCAAGTTGAAATTGAAACTGGCGTCAATAGTATTTCAATTTCTGCAAATCACGAAATACGCCCTACAAAAGAACTAACCATATCCTATCCTCTACCAAAAGAAGAAAATATTGTTGCAGATATTACAGGTGCATATCTTTTAGGTTATGATATAATTGAAATTATTTCTCAATCATCAATTCCAGTAATTGATAGAGAAAAGATTAGAGATTCAATGAGAAGATTGGTTGGAATGGAAATAATTGAAGAAGATGCTTCTCATATCAATATGCAATTTTTATTAGATTCAACCACGTTGAATCCTGAAAAAATTTTGAAAAGAATGGGGTCTATTGCAATTGGAATGTATGATGATGCTTCAAAAGGTTTGATTCAAGATGATCGTTCAAATTTAGAAACACTTTCAAAACGTGATGCAGAAGTTAATAGACAATATTTTCTTCTAGTCAGATTGATACGAAGTACATTAGTAGATAAGAAGTTAGCAAATGTTTTCAATTTAGAAAATATAGATGTTCTTGATTATAGAGTAGCAGCAAATCTTTTAGAAAATGCTGGTGATTCTATTGTAGAACTTGCTGAATTTATAATAAAATCATCAATTACAAAAGAACAAAGTAAAAAAATTTACTCTGTAATAAAAGAACTTAATCTAATTGCAGAAAAATCAATTGATGCATTTACCAAACCTGATAGATTATTAGCCATTGAAGCGATCTCACTACACAAAGAATTTGAAGACAAACTAAATAATTTAAAAATTTTAATTGGCGAAAAAAAAGACATTCCAATAGATTTTATTGATTTAATTTTTATCTTTGAGAGAATTGCACAATCATGGGCTGATGTTGCAGATTTAGTACAACCAATTTACAACAAATAATCAAAATATTTTCTTTTTAGCAGCATATGTTAATACCGCACAAATTGTTTTGGAGTCTTCAATCTCACCTTTTTTAATCATTGTAAGTAATTTCTTTAATTCAATTTTTTCAACTGATAAAATTTCATCTTCATCAAGACTCAAATCACTAATTTTCTTTAGTCCTGATGCCAAAAAACAGTGAATTTTTTCTTGATTATAGCCAATAGATGGGTAAAAAGTTACCAGAGGAGTCATTTTTTTTGCTCTGTAACCTGTTTCTTCTTCAAGTTCTCTGAAAGCGCATTTAATTGGTTCTTCACCTTTTTCTAGCGTTCCAGCAGGAATTTCTAAAACATATCCGTGTGGAAATCTATGTTGTTTTACTAAGAGAACTTTGCCTTTTTCATCAAATGCTAACATGGCAGCTGCGCCTCTGTGCTCGATATATTCTCTTTTAACTTGTCTTCCTTCAATCTTTCCTTCATATACACTCAATCCTAAAATTTTTCCTGCATAGATTTGCTTTTTCTTCATGACTTTAGATCTTTAATTAATCAAATAGATAAATGTAGTCTGGTTGATTTTTTTAAATCTGAAATACTTTTTTCTAACCATTCTTTGTAAAAAATTATCTTTTTTGGAATAAAGAGATCTGCTGTAACTACATTATTTATTCGTCTAATTTCTTGTGTATTTTCGTCCATTGAAAAAATATTATCTGCATATAAAAATAAAACAATTTGATTTTTTGCAATAAATGGTTTTTGTAAATAAAATTTTGAAAATTTTTTATTTAATTCATTTAGTGTTTTTTGTAAATTATTTTCAAAATTTACAATTACTGCATATGAAATAAAATGTTCTAATTTTTTAGGATTATAAATCAGTGTAAATAAAACACTTTCATTTTTTTCCATTTTTTCAATGCATCTTGTAATAGTTTTTGTTGAAATTTTTAATTCTTTTGATATAGTGTCTATCTTTACTTTCGGATCTTTTACTAATTTTTCTAAAACAAGAATATCGGTTTTAGTTAATTGAGGATTTGAATTACTTGTATCTTCTTCAAAAATTGATAATAATCTGAAATCTTTCATTAATTTTTTTACTAGTTCTAATTTTTCTTGTAAATCATTTTTTACCACAATTCCACATACTGTAATTCCGCCCACACAAGGAACTACTAGATATGGATCACCAATTATTTTTAATTGTCCAAAAATCTCGTCAATATTTTCTCCAGATACTACAAAGTAGATAATTCCATATCCCAAAGTCGGTGGTTCAACTCTAATCAAAAAATTTTCAATAATTTTATTTTTAATTAGTTTTGAAATTCTTGAGTTAATTGCTCCTCCAGAAATCCCATGGTTAATTCCTATTTGCCTATCTGATTTTCTACAATTATCCAGTAATTCACTAATTATTTTGATGTCTAAAATGTCTAATTTGTCATGTTTAGTCATTACTAAATAATGAAAATTACTTTAATGATATAAAATTGTCTATTTTGTTACCACTATAATCAAAATACATTAAATATTAGACTATTTCAATAATTGTGTGGAATATCGATTAACTCTTGCCAAACGAATGTTATTCAATAAGAAAGGAAGTCTAATTGGAGCTGTTTTGGCAGTTACTATTGGGATTTTGGTGATTCATGTTAATTTTGTAATTTTTCAAGGTCTTTTTGATGCAATTGTTCGTGATATTAGTAATTACAGAAATGGAGATATTTTGATTACCGATGATGCCGATTTCATTGATAAATCTGATTTGACTCTAGTTAATTGGTTTCAAAGAATTCCAGATGTAAAAGCCGCGACTCCGCGGCTTTCAGCCACTGCTGAAATGAACATGACTAAAAATGGAAAACTGATTGAAGAAACTAGAATACCTGTAGTAGGAGTTGATCCTTTCAGAGACATTAAAGCTTCAACAGTATATCAGACTGTTGCAGATGGAACTTATGTTTTCTCAAGAAACTCTATAGTATTAGGTTCTAATGTAGCTCGAGATCTTGGTGGAGCTGAAGTTGGTGATAGTGTAAAAGTTCTGATTGTAGACAGATGGGGTCAAGATCAAATCCGAAGATTTACCGTATCTGGAATTGCTAAATCTCCAGGAGGACAGGGATTTGATTATACTGCCGTAGTACATATTGATACTTTGAGAGATATGATGAGTCGACCTGATGCAACTGGTTCACTTATGGTAAAAATGAATGATCCTCAAAAAGCATACGAAGTAAAAGAATTCTTTTTACGTTCATTTCCAAATGATGATTTTATTGCAGAAACAATAGAAGAATCAGCTGAACAACAATTAGCTGGATTTCGTTCAGGAATTGCAATGATCAACATGATTGGATATTTTGGAATGATGTCTTCTGCATTTGCTATAGTGACTATTCAAATGATGTTAGTAAACGGTAAAACCCGTGAAATAGGAGTTATGAGATCAATCGGTGCACGAAGAAAAGACATTTTGATAATTTTCATTTTTCAGGGAATGATAATTGGTGCAATTGGTGCTGGGGCTGGAACCGCTGCAGGATTAGCATACACATTTTATGCCAAAGAGACAAAAATGTCATTTAACAACAGTTTGCCATTAGAAGTTAACTATGATTGGGTAAAAATTTCTCAAACAGCTCTTACATCATTCATTCTTGCAATTATAGCCTCAATTTACCCGTCATATCGTGCTACGAAGCTATTACCTGTGGAGGCGATGAGAACTGTCTAAGGTTTTAGAGATAAAAAATCTATCAAAAATTTATGGAGATGGAGAAAACTCTGTTAAAGCATTAGACAATGTGTCTTTTTCAGTTGAAGAGGGAGAATTTGCTTTAATTGTAGGTAGCTCAGGTTCTGGAAAATCAACTCTGTTGAACATGATTGGATTACTAGATAAACCAAGTGATGGAAATGTAATAATTGATGGAACAGATACAACACAACTCAATGATGATAAAATTTCATCATTTAGAAATAAAAAATTAGGATTTATTTTTCAATTCTCCAATCTTTTATCTGATTTGACTGTATTAGAAAATGTATTACTTCCTAGACAAATTGGAAATACAAATGAAAATTCTACTTCTGAGGCAATTGAACTCTTGACTTCAGTTGGATTGGAAGATCAAATTTACAAACGAGCAAACAAAATTTCAGGTGGTCAAGCTCAACGTGCAGCAATTGCAAGAGGTCTGATTAACCACCCATCAATTGTTTTAGCTGATGAACCAACAGGAAATCTAGATTCAGTTACTTCACAAAATGTAGTAAATTTAATGAAAACAATGGCTAAAAAACTAAATCAAACTTTCATTATAGTGACACATGATAGACAACATTTTGGTGATGTTGATAGAGTCATTACAATTAAAGATGGTAAAGCATTTGAAGGAAATGAATCAGCAAAGATTGAGGTTATGACATGATCAATAAAAAAATAATTTTACTTTTGGCAATAGGTTTAACACCAATACTATTCCATGACGCAATGGGACAAATCTCATCAGGTGGATTTGGTGATTCCCCATTTGAGAGAGATTTTGGTGATGTAAAATTCCTTGATGCATATTTTGGAACTTTTAATAATAAAATTGAAGTCGAATCTGGAGATAGCAATGTTCCATTTACTGTTGTCTTTGCAAATGTAGGAACTCAGGATATCACTGGAATCCGAGGGCAGTTATCATTACCATTTGGTTTTTCTTCATCTGATGGACCAAATTCAGCAATTCGAGCTGATAGTACATCAAACTCTGATGCTGGAAAAACTTTTCATCTAACATTTTATGTGAATTTGGATAAAAATATCAAAATTCAACAGTATCCTGGTTCTGTTAAACTAGATTATTCCAGAGTAAGAGAATCTGGAGTTCGAACTGCTTTTGAAGATTTTGATTTCAAAGTTACTGGAGATAGTGTCATCAACATTAAAGCAAAAGAACCATTTCTTACATCTCTTTCAACAAATAATGTCATTATAGAAATTTCAAATGATGGAACTGCACCAATCTCTAATGTAGATATAGTAACATCTACTGCTCAAACAATTACATCAACTTCAACTACAAATCTTGAAAAAGTTGTAATTTTAGAATCTAATTGGGATGTAGGTAACATTGAACCAAAATCATCTAGAAATCTTACAGCAACTGTCTATGTCCCTGAAGGATTGAAAGGTTCCACTCTTCGAATTCCACTAACTATAACCTATTATGATGCAAATGGGGATAAACAAGAATTATCAAAAGTAGTCGATTTTTACGTTAAAGGATTGATTGATCTTCGAATTTTTAATATTGATGTAATTGAATTATCTGGAACTCAAATGGTCATTGGTGAGATAATTAATGAAGGAAACGAAGATGGTTTATTTGGATTTGTTAGTATAGATGCAAAATCTAACTCCAACATTAAATCCAATACTCAATATATTGATGAAATAGAAATTGATGCACCAGTACCATTTAACGTCCCAATTGAGTTTAATGGAGAACCAAGATACGGGGAGCATGAAATTACAATTACTCTAAGGTACAAAGATAGCACAAGAAGTGAGATATTTCTTTATCAAGATGAAACAATTAATGTTAAAGAACCAATAATCGAAGATGATTCAGATTCCAATCCTGCCATGATGATTATCCCAATAGTTATCGGTATTGGAGTTGCTATATACTTTATAAGAAAAAGGAAAAAATCAAATTAAAATAAACTAAATTTTTTGGTAAATTAAATTGAGACCAAGCATAATTGTTCTAATCATTGCTATTCTAGTTGGTAGTGTAATAATTTCTACTGGTTTTGTTTTCAATGAAAAAGAAACTATTGTAAATGAAGAATCTAACTCATATGAAAAATTGTTAAATTACAAGAATGAATTAGAAAATATTAACAAATACAATCTTGAAATTTTATATGATTTAGAGAATAAACTAAAAAATCCAAATATTGAGAATTTGGAAACAATAAATGAAGAAATTTCAGTTTTAAAAAGAGTAATTGATGACAATAAGAGAGAGTTAGAAAATATTGTACAGAAATTATCTGAATTAAAAGATAATGAAAATTAATTTTTTAAATTCATATACTTAATCAAAACAATTCATTCATGGAAAATCATCGCAAGTTAACTTATGTTGGAGGTGTTTTTCTGATACTGACTTTTCTAATCAACTATTACCATGAAGAAACTCATCCTGGAGTCGGTTTCAATTATGCAATAATTACAGGAATCATTATGCTTGGTGCATTTGGTGCGAGTTTGATTATCTTTACTAAAGACAAAATGATGGACTAAATTCGTGCTTGAAGATTACTTTAAGCTTATAAAGAATTAGTAGATCTTGCGATCATGAATTCTACTGAGATTGAAGTACCAAAAGAATTAAGAGAATTTATGATCTCAGGTGCTGAGGAAACTTTTCTTGGTCAAAAAAATGGTGCAAAACGACAATTTCGTTATGGAAATTTACACATTAGAGAATATGATGATAAATTTTTAGTTCATGTTGACAAAATTGATCCTAGAAAAGATCCTATGGGTCATCTTATTCATGATGCTCCTGAGGTTTTGATTGGAGTTGCATGTTCCATTTTTTCAGGCATAATGACAAAAAAATTTACTGGCAAAACATTTTCTGAAAAACAAACAATTTCTTCTGTACTTTTATCTTCAATTATATCTGGATATCTGGGCTATGAACTTTCTAAAAAAATTAAATCTTATTTGGAGAGAAGATGAGTAATACAAGATTATTTCAAGTATTGTTCAAGCTTTTACCTTCAGTTTTAGCATTGAGAAAAGACAGAAAAAAATGGGTAAATCAAGAAAATAAACAAATCGATGATGAAAAATTTAGAAAAAATGCTCAAAAAGTTCTCAATACATTCATCTCTTTAGGTCCAGTTTACATTAAACTTGGACAGTGGCTTTCATCAAGAGCTGATATCTTACCGCAACCCTATCTTGAAGAATTGGCTAAACTACAAGATGATGTACCTGCAGAATCATTTGATAAAGTGAAACCAATTATTGAAAGAGATATTGGTTTGATTTCTGAAAAATTTGATTCAATTGATCCAAATCCTGTATCTGGAGCCTCACTTGGTCAAGTATATCGTGCAAAAAGGAATGGACAAGAAATTGTTGTTAAAGTAAAGCGCCCAGGAATTGAGAAAATTGTTGAAGAGGATATCAAAGTTTTAAAAAAAATTTTACCTTTAATGCTACAATTTGTTGATTCTAATTTAAGATATTCTGCACGAGCAATGTTATCTCAATTCATAGAGACTATTCATGAAGAAATGGATTACAGAAACGAATCAAAAAATCTTCAAAAAATTAAAAATGATATGAAAAATAATGACAAAGTTATTGTTCCATCTGTTTTTGATGATCTTTCATCAAAGAATGTTTTGACTATGGAATACCTTCCTGGAATTAAAGTGACAAATATTGAGGCATTAAATGAAAAAGGAATTGACAGGCAAAGATTAGTCATAGATGTTCATAAGGTGTTTTTCACCATGTTACTAAGACATTCTATCTTTCATGCTGATCCTCACCCAGGAAATATCTCAGTAACAAATGATGGTAAATTAATTTTGTATGACTATGGAATGGTTGGTAGACTAGATAATGAAACCCGATTGAGACTTGTACGTCTTTATCTTGCACTTGTAGAAAAGGATCCACCTAGAACAGTTAACGCTATGAATGATTTAGGAATGCTTACTCCTGATTTTAATAGAAATGTGATTGAAAAAGGAATCGAATTAACTGTTAGAGCAATGCATGGAAAAAAACCTGATGAAATGGAAGTAGAGAGTTTAATGGACCTTGCAAATAAAACAATGAGTAAATTTCCATTTATTCTTCCAAAAAATCTTGCACTTTACATGCGTATGGCATCAATCATAGAAGGAATTTACAAAACTCATAAAGTTGATTTTAAATTTATCAAAGTAGTTAGAGAAATTCTTGAAGAAGAAAGTTTGATTAAAGATGCATATATTGAAGAACTGAAATATTCATTTTCAAGATTTGCAAAATCAATTGATGCAACAATCTCAATTGCTCCAGAAATCAAAAAATTACTTGATAATAATCAATCTTTACAACTTTATTCAAAACCTAAATCAAATAACTTACTTTCTGGAAGTATTCTCTCATCAGCGATTTTTCTAGGCTCAGCCTTCCTTTATTCATCTAATGAAACTATTGGAATTTTAGGAATGGTCAGCTCAATGATTGTTATGGGAATTTTTACAGTTTTCAGAAAAAGATGAATTTTATTCTATTGTAATATCGTGACCATGTTTTTTGATTGGAATTACAACTGTTAAAACACCTTGTTCATATTTTGCAGTAGTAATTGCTTCATCTTTTGGCTCAACTGGTAATCTCATTTTCTTATCAATTATGTTAGGTCTTTGATTACAGATCATTTTGTGTTGATTATCATGCTTCTCTTTACATGCTTGAATTGAAATGATTCTTCCTTCCAATGATAATTTGATATCTTTCTTTTCAAAACCTGGTAAATCAACTTCCAATGTCAAATTTTCATTATCAATATGCATGTCAACTGGTGGTAAGACAAATTCAAAGAATTCTCTTGATTTATTTCCAATCTCTTTCATCATTTCATTTGCCATTGATTTCATTAAATTCATTTTGAAATAAATGGTAAATTTTTAGTTATAAACCTTCTAGGTTCAATACTAAAAATTACTTATCTTGCACCTTCAAGAACTCCAGAATCACCATGAATTCTATCGATATGCCTAGACATATCCTCTTTATTTTCAAAGAGTGATTCACAATATGGACAACTGTATGATTCAGGCATGAAAATTAATGGTTTTTTTCATTAAAATAATTTTTGTATATTGTCTCTGATAGATTTTTTAACCAATATTTCATTTGTTGATTAACTAATGATTATTGTAATTGAAGGAGGTGACCAAGCAGGAAAACTCACACAATCTACCTTACTCCTTAATGCATTAAAAAAACAAAAAATCAAGACAAAATTATTTCATTTTCCTGATTACACAACACCAATTGGAATTGAAATTCGAAAATATCTTGATGGAAAAAGAAAATTCCCACCCCAAGTAATTCACTGTCTTTTATCTGCAAATCGATGGGAAAAATTACAACAGATCCAAGATGCTCAAAGTAAAAACTCTGTATTGATTATGAACAGATATTATCATTCCAATATTGTATATGGACTAGTCAATGGAATGAAAAAAGACTGGCTAAAAAATCTTGATAATGGTTTACCTAAAGCTGATTTAGTAATTTTACTTGACGTAACTCAGAGTGATTCATTTAAACGACAAAAGACTAACCGAGATAAATTTGAAAAAAATAAAGACTTTATGAATAAAATTTCTCAGACCTACAAAAAAATTGCAAAAGAAGAAAAATGGAAAATAATAGATGCATCTCAATCAAAACAAGACGTCCATCAACAAATAATGAAATTGTTTTCAAAGAAAATAGGAATATGAAAAAAAATCTAGACATCATTGATCCCATTCATGATTTTATTCGAGTCAATGATCATGAACTCTCAATAATTGATAATCCCATTTTTCAACGATTAAGACGAATAAGACAACTCTCTGGTGCTCACCTGACTTATCCCTCTGCACAACATACCAGATTTGAACATTCATTGGGAGTAATGCATATTGCTGGTCTAGCAGGAAATGCACTACTTGAAAAAGGATATTTAACTTCAGACGATATTGGAATTCTTCGCTTATGTGGACTATTACATGATATTGGTCATGGTCCATTTTCCCATTTATTTGAGGAAATTATTCAAGAAAAAAAATTATCTCATGAAGATTTTGGTAGAAAAATTATTTTACAATCTGAAATTGGGGATATTCTTTCTAAAAATGGATATAGTAAAAATCTAATCGCAAATATTGCATTTGGAACATCAAAACATCAATTTCTCAATGAAATCATTTCTGGTGCTCTTAGTGCAGATATGATGGATTATCTTCTAAGAGATGGCTATTTTACAGGAGCTGAACATGCAAAAATTGATCACAAGCGAATAACCCAATCACTTGACATTCACAAAAATAAACTTGCGCTGGAACGCTCAGCATTGTATTCTTTTGAATCAATGATGCATTCAAGATATCAGATGTTTAAGGCTGTTTATTTTCATAAAACTGTACGTTCTGCTGAAGTGATGCTTCTCGAAGCACTTCGTTCATCTGATCAATATTTTGGATTTACAAAATTCAATATTGATGAATTTCTAAAACTTACTGATGAACATGTCTTATCTTCTTTAATTTCATCAACAAATCCACAACTAAAAAGAGCAAGAAAATTTGCCACCGATTATCAAAATAGAGATCTTTTGAAATGTGTCTATGAAAGTATTATAACCAATCCAAAAAATCTGAATAAGATCAAAACCAAAGAGCTAAAAAAATTAATTTCTAAAAAATCAAAAATCAATGCTGATGAGATTTTTGTTGATAGTTCAGTAACTCCATCAATTCCATTAGCACCATCAAAGAATGAATCTAAATCAATTATTCTAATAACCAGTGAAGATTCAAAATTATCTGCAAAAGTAATGCCAATCTCAGAAATTCCAGTGGTTTCTGCAATTTCTGGATTCATGAATATACTTCGAATCTATACAACTCGAAAAAATAGAAAGAAAGTTGAAATTGCAGCTAAATCCATCATTAGTGAGTTAAAATGAAAAAAAGAATTGTCATTAAATTATCTGGAAAAGTTTTTGCCATGGATAATGTTAAACTACTCAAGGATTGGGCTTCATTTTTAGTAAAGATTAGCAAAGTTTGTCAGCCTATTGTAATTGCTGGTGGAGGTAACATTGCAAGACACTACATCAATCATGCTCGTTCCTCTGGAGCAGATGAATCTACTTTGGACGAATTAGGTATTGAAATCTCTAGACTAAATGCAAAATTGCTAATTTATGCTCTAAAAAGTAAAGCATACTCTCATCCACCTACAACTCTCCAAGAAGTCAGACATGCAGTTGATGACGGATTGATTGTAGTTGCAGGAGGATTACATCCTGGTCAAAGTACCAATGGAACCGCAGCACTAATTGCTGAAAAGGTACAAGCAGAACAATTCCTTAATGCAACAGATGTTGATGGTGTTTATGATATGGACCCAAACAAGTTCAAAAATGCCAAGAAATTCAAACGAATTGAGATAAAGAATCTCAAAAATATGCTAGTCCATGAGGATTCTGTTGCTGGTGGTTATGACCTAATGGATATAGTAGCTCTTAAAATCATTGAACGCTCAAAGATTAAGACTAGAATTCTCAAAGCGACCCCAAAAAATATTGAAACTGCCATTAAGGGTGGAAATACTGGTACTGAAATTATAATTCCTTCAAAGTAGAATTATTGATTTTGTACAGTTGGATAGGTATCATTCCAAATTTGAATTTGTTTTCCATCAAATTCATCAATTCCAGATTCTCTTAATTTTTTGAAAATTGAGATGGCTTCATCTTTTTTGAGTGCTTTAGATTGTGCTTTTGTGTAACCATCTTCATCAACAATTATTGCAACAAAACCATCTGGTGAATTAATCACTGCTGTAAATTCTAATTCTCCTACTGGCTCAAATTTACCATTAATTTTTTTTGTAGTCAATGTTAACATTGCAAAGCCTGCAACATCAAACATCTTCATTTGAGATTTACTTGCTCTCATCTTGCCTTGTTGAACTGCTTGAAAATATTGCATATTTTTCAGCGCTCCATATGGTATAATAACTATCTTAACATTTAAGAAATAAAGGGAACTGAAAAAATTATGAATCCAAAAATATTTGTCGGAATTGCAATAATCGGCTTGGGCGCTGTAATTGGCGGAATTTTAGCAGTTGGACCAACAATAAGTTTGGAATCGTCCAATCCTACAATGAATTCTGATGATGTCTATATGATGCAACCATTGGAAGTGACCTTAGATGGAGTGGTTGTCGATAGAATTACTGAAAGAACCGCAAATATTGAAATTAGTTTCACATTAACAAATCCTAATCCTAGATCATTTTTGATTAGTACTGTTGATTATCAATTATTTGAAACTGGATATTCTGATTTTGAACCAATTGCAGGTGGTCAACTAGGACAAAAAGCAGAGGGCTTTGTTGAATTTAGTTCCAATTACTTTACTCTATTGGGAGAAAATTCAATCACACTAACTGATGAAATAGTTCTTAGAAATTCAGGAAATACGCCACAGTTATGGGATGATTTGCAGGGTGATACTGCTTCATGGAGAGTAAATGGAAATGTGTTTTACAATCTAAGTTCTATGACCAGCGGTCAAGAAAATGAAATCAACTTTGAATTCACTCAATAAACATTCTATATCATAATCTAAAATTATTATGATATTTACTTAATTTAATTAAAAAATTGGCAAAGTTATAAAAGCCCGTATTGGGGGTTTTTATCAAATGGCAGAAGCAGGAATGGCCGCATTTGGCTCAGCAGTTGGAGTAGCAATTGCACTAGCAGTAGTGTGTTTCGCTCTACGTGGTAAGGGACATCCTGAACCACTCGATTAAACAAAAAGGATTTTTTCCTTTACATATTTTTCATTTTTCAAAATTAATCTTTGTTGCCCAATCCTAACATTTCTGAAAGTGACAACTGTTTTGTGTTCTTCTTTTTCAAGAAACACCTCTCATAGTATTGACATTGAGTACATTCAGTTGATGGCTCTAAAATTGGAACCTTTTTTTCTTTAAGGAGGTTATTGTAGACTTTGACTCTTCTAATTACCTCTTCAAACATTTTCTTATTCTTAGTAATTGAAAATGAAGTCTCTTTTCTGTCTCCTGTAATGTAAACTATCATTCCATCTTCTTTTTCATAAATCCATAAACATGCATTAAGAAATAATACATCACTTGAAATGGGATCCTCAATTTCATTATGTGCTGATCTGAACAAAATTACAGAATCATCAACAATCATGTCTGCCTGACCCTGCAATTTTAATTCATTAATCTCAAAGAAACTGGGTTGACTACCGTATCCTAATTTTCTTAGCAAACCTGCAAGAAGTTCATTAAATCCTCTTTGATTCATTTCCTCTGGTTCTATTCGGTCATAAAATGAGCGTCTCATGCATCTTACAACTTCATGTAAGTGGATGGTTTGTGTGTCTTCAGAATTTATTTCAATTTCTAGTTCATTTCCAATTGATTTTAGAGCATTTTGAATAATGGCTCTAAAATCTCTATCTCCCATCATTATACTTCACCTAAAACATTCATCCTTATAGATTAGCTCATTATGCTAGTCAAAAATTTAGAAATTTTGGCTGAAAATGCTAATGTTACAAAATGAACTCCAAATCCTAGTACTGCTCCAATAAGTAACTCATCAGCCCAAAAATAGAATCCTAGAAAAATTCCTAATGGTGGTAATGAAAAAATCATTGCCATAAATGCGCTAACCCAAACTGTATTGATTATAGTTTCAGTCGTAATTTCGTTTTTCTTTTTTGGAAATCTAATCATTTTCCAATCTATTCTTCTTCAAGAATCAATTTTGACATTGTTACTTCAGTTGGAATTTTTTGCTCAACTGCATATGCAATTGCAGCCAAATTTCTAACCTCATAACCTGTTAATTTTGTAATTCCAATAATTGTTGCAAAGCTAAACATTTTGGTAAATGATCTTGCAGAAGAGCGATACAAACTCATTTCAAAAGCTCTTTCAAACTCTGCTACTGCATCTAATGGATTATCAACTTGAGGAATCATGGTCTTGTATTTTGTAGTGGTTAATTCATTTAATGCATCAGCAACAGTTGCTGCAGCCATCATTCTTCCAAGTAATTCTTTTGGAGCACTAGGGGTTTGAGTTACAATCAAATCTTGAATTTGAGCTTCATCTAATCCCCAGAATTTTCCTCTAATCACACTAAGCAAATTATAATAATCAACATCCATTCCAACTAGTTTTATCACATCTCTATCTCTAGTATTTTTGAGTGCCCTTCCTAATTGTTGATACAAAATTTTATCAAAATATGTGTCAAAGACCTGAATATTCTTTGTTTCATTATACAAGGTTGCAGCCTTTGCAATCTCTTCGCCAAATTGAACTGAGTTGAGACTGGCTACTGCTTCCTCAATATCTTTTGCTACCAGTGATTTGATAATAATGTCTCTTTGTTTGATTAGTTCTTCAGCTCGTAAATTTACATGTGTCTCAATTTCTTCTTGTGTTTTTCCAAGAACTTTTCCTTTTAGAATTTGTTTAAGATTTGAAATAATGAATTTCATAAAGTATGCATCTAAGATATCTGAATCTCCTGCAGTCTTTGCAATTGCGTAATGAACATTTGCTAATTGTCCACGTAAAGCAGATTCAATTCCAATTGAAGTGTAGGGTTTGGCAACATCTGTAATTGAATCACCATAAACTGTATTTTTGATTCTAGTCATTAATTCTTCCAAATCTCTTGATTCAGCAAGTGTCTGAAAATCGGATCTAGTAAGTAATTTGCCTCTCTGGCTGTATGACTTTACAGAAGCATAAACGTTCTTTCCCATTTAAAACGACTTAACGCGCAACTGATTTTAATGTTTGGCGATCTGATTTTTACTCAAAATCAAGTAATTTTTTCAAGAAAATCTATCGCATCTTCCCTATCTTGCTTGGATAACTTTGCAAATGCTACCAAAATTTCCTTTTGGATAACAAGAGAGTCATCTGAAATTTGCTTTAATTTTCTAAGATCAAATGGCAATAAATCAGGTAACTCCTTGTTGCAATATGCCTTCACATATTTTTGCAAAATAGAATAAGCAAAATTTGGACTAACTTTCATTAGACTTTCAAGAACCTGCTCAAACTCATTTTCTAAATCTCTAAAGAATTCCTTGAATAACTCGTCCCTTTTTTCAATCTCTTTAATTGAAAGACAGATCAAGATCCCTTTTTTTGAAATATTATAATATGGAATTCCCTTTTCTTGAAGGGCTTTTGGACCTCTATGAAGCGGCAATCTACCTTCTTCCTGCACAATTTCTAAGGGTAGAAAAACTTCATCAAAATCCTTGAAGATTCCTGAATAGATATTCTTCCATGAGATTCCCTGCTCTTTTGCAATGATTTGAGCAATTCCTGTTCTTGTTCTATCTGCTGGATTATTGTTAGATGCAAGAATTCCAAGTATGTTTCTCTGTCTGATTGCTTCTCCAGTAAGATCATTTTCTTTTGTTTTGAATGTATCAAAGATAGCTAACTTTGTTTCAGTCTTACCCAAGTGCCTCACTTTGTATCTTATTTTGCATATTTTATGATATTATCAAAATATACTAAAATATAATAATTTACTTTTTTAGAGGATTTTTTCTCTTCTATGCTTATATAACTTCCAATTTCGATAAATTCAATGAATTCTAGGAACTACAAGTATGCTCTATTACTTGTAGCCGCAGTATCCATCGTAGGCGCAAGTGCTATGTCAACGGCATATGCACAATCAGTCGATGATGGTATGGACGGATATGTAGTTGGAACCAGTGGAATTTACACTGGAAATCCTAACGAATGTTGGTATGATGATGGCGAAGGTGGCTATCTACCCTGTATGATCGATACCGGTGATACAGCATGGATGCTTACTGCAACATCATTAGTACTCTTCATGTCTCCAGGTGTCGGTTTCTTTTATGGTGGTTTAGCCAGATCAAAGAACATCGTCAACGTACTCGGAATGACTCTCATTGTTATGGGTCTCATGTCAGTACAATGGATTCTATGGGGTTACTCACTAGCATTTGCACCAAACGCAGATGAAGGCGCAAACATGTACATGGGAAGTCTAGATTATGTTGGATTTAACATGGTTTCTCACTATGCACCATTAGGTGAAGTAGGACCATGTCATGATACTTGGTCAGCGGCCTATCAAATGAATGAATTTAAGGATGGCGAATATTGTAGCCTTAGTTGGCCTGGCACAGTGCCACATCAAATGTTCGCAATGTTCCAAGGAACATTTGCAATCATCACACCAATTCTTATCATTGGTGGTTTGATTGACAGAATTAAATTCAGTGCATTAGTCATATTCGTACTCATTTGGGGAACCTTCGTCTATGACCCAATCGCACATTGGGTATGGGGAGGAGGTTTCATCGGAGGAGGTGGATTAGACCTTAATCCAGATCTTTCACCATCATATGCATTAGACTTTGCAGGTGGTACTGTTGTGCACATTTCTTCAGGATTTGCAGCATTGGCCGGAGCCTTAGTCCTTGGCAGAAGAC
>VMBT01000028.1_pt1 | contig 97182 bp, 80 predicted proteins | sample 4404301 | NCBI WGS metagenome assembly VMBT01 (sample SAMN12238535, study PRJNA552566) | marine metagenome | isolation source: Coastal seawater | place: USA: coastal Georgia, Sapelo Island | collected 2008-08/2009-08 | reverse complement strand
ATGTTGATGGAAATTACTCTGACAAAGAGTCTCGATTTAGGCATAAATTGGCGTGTTGCTGGTGAAGATAATGGCCGAATCAGTACTGGAGGATTCCCTGGAACATCTCCGTTTAACGCCACCACAGCTACAGCAGCTGGGCAAAATGCAGCTTTTGGGATTGTTGGGGGTGAAATCGAGTTTGGTGGCCAACAATATTTCAGTTTTGGAGCTTTCATAAGGGCAACTCAGCAGGATCAAGATGTTGATATTCTTGCAAATCCTCAGATCATGATGCTGAACAACGTTTCTTCAAGTATTAATGTCACTACGAACACACCTGTCTCTACAAGAACAGTAACGAACAACAATGGAGTCACCACTACCGAAACGGAATTTAAGGACATTGGTATCAAACTTACGATTAAGCCTCAAATTAGCGGTGAAGATAGTATTCGTCTCGAGATTCAACAAGAATCAAGTAATATAGTGACAAGTGGGGCAACAAGTGCGCAGACAGCCATCACAACATTTAAAAGAGAGTTGAGCACTACGGTGGTAACCAGAGATAATGAGATTGTAGTGTTGGGTGGATTAATCAACGAGACTCGACGTAATTCAGCAAATTCAGTCCCAGGATTTCGAGACTTGCCTTTAATTGGGGGACTATTTGCCAGCAGCAGTGATACGACAGACAAAACAAATCTTTTGCTTTTCATAAGGCCAAAAATTATTCGAACCCAAGATGACCTCAGAAAAGTGACCCGAGGAGCAAAATCAAGGTACGAGTCTTCGAATGCTGGAAATACAGCCGAGCAACTGATGAAAGAGATGAACCTTGACTGAGTTGGAGACTGTTCCAGCATTGGGGATCTACCCAGATCGCGAGAAACCCTTTGAAGTTAAGATTGAAGTATTTGAAGGGCCGCTTGAACTTTTACTGCATTTGATTCGTAAGAAAAAAGTTTCAATTGATGAAGTCCGGTTGGCAGATCTAACTGCAGCTTACCTGAGTTATATCCGTGCATTACAAGCAGTTGATCTAGACATCGCTGGTGAGTTCCTAGAGATTGCGGCCACATTAATTCTTATTAAGTCTAGAACCTTGCTTCCAAGGCCACCCCTTGCGGATGAAGGTGAAGAGGGAGAAGATCCAGAGGAAATCCTGCGACGACGTTTGATGGAATATCAACGCTTTAAAGATGCAGCTTTTGCCATTGGAGCTAGAGATTGGCTAGGTAGAGATGTATTCCCACGTGGAGAGGACAATCTTGAGGAGTCTGTCGAAAAGGCAGATGAGATTAGTGAAAATCAAAGTGTATCAGAGGAGGTCTCTCTCATTGATTTATTGGATTCCTTCAAACTGGTTATGCAACGGCGTCCGAAAATCCATCAGCACCAAATTGAACCAGAAAGATACCGAATCGAAGATAGAATCATTGATCTGTTGAACATGCTCCAGACCAAGGCTAGCCTCTCATATGAGAATCTCTATCCAAAATCTCATAATAGATCCCATCTTATCCTGACCTTCCTCGCAGTCTTGGAAATGCTGAAGCACCGCTTGATTCAAGTCGTACAATCAGAAACTTTTGGTCCAATTCACTGTCTTCCCCACCCCGATTTGGAAAAGACTCTGCCGATGTGGCGTCAATCTGAGAGCTTGTAGTTATGAAGCAGTATTGCAGTGAATATTCGCTTAATTTGAATGAGCCGATGGGAGGTACTGCTGGTCATGCAAAGCACTTCTTCTTCATTACTTGGCCAAAAACGAAGTGGGGACAAAAAGCCTTTCAAGATTCAGATGGAGATTGGACATCTCAATACTCAGAGTGGAAGGATAGTCAGTCGGAAATACATGGTGGAATTCTAACGAGGTTGATTCAGAACCCAAAGCAATCCGTTTCGGAAGGCTTAAAGATATTTGCTTATCCTGAAGGGGTTCTTTACGAAAGCATTCCAACCGAAGCAGTGTTTGAAGTATTGGAAAATCATCTCAAGGGGAGCTACAAGACATACTTACCGAAGGCTCTTTCAAGCAATAAACAGCTGTTTGTCTGCACCCATGGCAGGCATGATCAATGCTGCGCGAAATTTGGACAGCAGCTTTTCGATACCCTAAGAGAATCAATTCCCGATACAGACCCGTCTATCGAAATTTGGGAATCATCACACCTTGGAGGGCATCGCTTCGCACCAACTGTGCTGGACATGCCCAGCGGTAAGATGTACGGCAGAGTAGGACCTAGTTTGATAAATGCATTACTCTACGAAGAGTTGCCCATTGAACTTCATCGAGGAAATGTCTTTCACCCAGCTTGGCTACAAGTTGTCGAACTAGAAATCCGAAAATATCTGAAAGATCGTCAGCTGAATGGTGAAATTCAGATCACTCAAGAAGCGTTTCCAACCAAAAACTCATTTGAAGCTTACTTCCGTTTAAAAGAAAAACCCGAAGTTAATTGGAAATTGAAACTTCACCAGCAAGAATTTGGTGGTCCAAATTCTTGTAAAGAACTAAGTGCTGATAAGCCTCGCTTGCTTTGGGTCAAAGACAATATTGAGGAAATCAGGATCGACAATTAAGGAGCCCTGAACATGGCAGACATGTCCCAAGATGATTTAGATTCTATTTTTGGGGGAGAGGAAGGTTCTGAACCGCCTCCTGCAGAAGTAAGTTCTGAAGAAAATGTTGAGAACCTATTTGGGGGAGGTGATGATGGAGAAAACGCCTCAGTAACCCCAGAAAGTTCTTCAGTCGATGACCTTTTTGATGGTCAAGAAGGTGAGAGCCCCAGTGTCGATTTAGGAGCAACTGATCTTGATTCATTATCGGGAACTTCCGAAAACACAGCGACTATCAGCGGAGTCGATTTAGGCAGCTTTGGACCCTCTGGAGATTCTGCCGACCAATTGGGTGACATGGACAGCATGCTGAACATGGTCGATGAACAGACGGGTGATGCAGAAGATGATTCACCACCACCCAATGTCGACGTTAATTTCCTTATGGAAATGCCTCTGACTGTCACTTTCGAAGTTGGCCGTGCAAAGATGAGCATCAGTGATTTGCTTTCTTTGGGTCAAGGTTCCGTTTTAGAATTGCACCGTTTAGTGGGGGAAGACCTTGATGTATTCGTCAATGGTAAGCTCGTTGCGCGGGGTGAAGTCGTAGTTTATAAAGAAAAATTTGGTGCAAGAATCACTGAGATTATTTCTCCAACTGACCGTGTCAAACGCATGGCAGGCATGGATCGTTATCGGTAACGATCATAGGCCCTGTGCTGTCTTCGTCTTTGATTCACATAAAGTTCTGCCGTTCCTTTCGAAACAAGTTCATAAAGAATTGCTTCCTTATTAGGGCGTGCACGTAGGATACGTCCTAATCTTTGAACATGTTCCCTTGTACTACCACTCCCTGACACCACGATTGCCACATTGGCTTCTGGGACATCGACACCCTCGTTCAGCACCTTCGACGTCACCAAAGTGGGATAAACTCCTTCTCTAAATTTTTTGAGCAGTTGGTCTCGTTCTGTTGACTTGGTGTGGTGGGTCAGTACGGGTAGTAAAAATTCACGTCCAATCTTGTAGGCCATTTCATTATCTTGGGTGAAAAGAATCACTCTGTCATCAATATGTTGTGTCAAGAGTTGCCAGATTTTTTGGAGTTTTGTCCAAGAAGCTTGGCTTAATTTCTTCTGAGCCAAATAAGCCTGAAAAGCCTCTCTCCCATCAATACTCCGACTGCTTTTAAACAAGAAGTTTTGCCAACCGTTCGGTTCATCAAATCGAATTCTCTCCCTTCGGATGAAGTTAAGAAAAATATTTCTTAACTTTTGATATTCTTCGAGTTCAGAAGTTGTGAGTTCAATTTCAATGGTTTGAACTCGATATGGCGCCAGAGTACGACCTTCCAGTTCATCAATATGGACTTGGTAAACCAAGGGTCCACAGATTTCGTAAAGAAGAGTTTCCTTGCCATCTGACCTCTCTGGAGTTGCTGTTAGACCTAGACGAAATGGGGCTATTGAGGCTAACGCAGCATATTGAAATTGATCCCCTGGCAGGTGATGACATTCATCAAAGATTAAAAGGCCATATCGATTACCGTAATATTCAACCTGGAGAAGAGCAGAATCATAAGTACTCACGGTGAGTTGTTCCCACTCTTTATAGCCACCACCCACTCGACCAACCCTCATCCCAAAAAATTGCTCTAATAATCCGTGCCACTGCTGCATCAGATCAATCGTGGGGACGTGAACTAGTGTTGGACGCGACGTTTTAGAAATACACAGCATCGCCAGCATTGTTTTACCTGCTCCAGTGGGCAGAGTAACAACTCCACGCTTTCCCGATTGAATCCAGTGGTCAAGAGCTTCCTGTTGATAATTTCTTGGAATTATTTTTTGGGAAAGATCAAAACTAGTAGGCTCAAATTCTTTGGCCTTGTCTAGAAATGGGATACCTTCTTTATGAAGATAAAGAGCAATTTCGTAATAGTTGTTGGCAGGAGCACGATATGAAAGGACTCTTTCATCCCATTTGAGTTGGGAGAAAATTTGTCGGAGCGCTGTTGGTAGATTTTTAAGAAGTAGTGTCCCCCGATCGAAAAGAAGTTCGACAGGGGCCACATTCAGTTAGGGAGGATTGGTTGCTGAAGATTTTTTTCGAGGATCGCCATACCATTGCTGACATCCAACGGAACGCCATGAGTCACACATGCAGTTCCAAGGGCGTACAATACTCTGAAGAGATTATGTGCTCTACACTGTTCCCCCATCTGCCCAATGCGAACGATATCTAAGCCAAATGCTCCAGAAATTTCGACTTGGAACATATCCACCATCGATTTTCTAATTTTCGCACTGTCGACACCATCGGGCAGCTTTATAGCAACTACAGAGTTCAATCTGTAACTTTCTGGAATGAACAATTCCAAACCCATTGCTTCAATTCCAGCTTGCAAAGCCTTTGAACTCACAAGATGTCGTTGAAACCGCTCCGGCAATGTCTCGTCACAAATCTGCCGAAGTGCCTCGTGCAAGGCTAAAATTCCCGGAACTGGGGCAGTATAGTGATATTGTTGATGTCCCCAGAATTTTTGGGACCGTAGGGCATCAAAACACCAGTGTGGTTGACGAACTGATCTTTTCTCAATAAATTTCCAAGCATCTTCAGAAAAGGCAATCACAGACACACCCGGTATGGAAGAAAGACCTTTTTGCCCCCCCGAGATCGCTGCGTCCAACCCCCACTGATCCATCTCCATGGGCATTGTTGTTAGAGTGCAGACAGTGTCTCCTATCACCATTGCCCCATTTTCTTTGGCAATCCTGGCTATTTCAGCAAAATCAACAGTCTTGACTCCACAAGACGTTTCCCCCTGAACCATTGTTAAAACATCATATTTCTTTTTCTTGAAGGCTTCTTCGACCATCTCTGCGTTAATTGGCCTAGCATCTGATCGTTCAATGTAGTCCACCTCGGCCCCAACACCTTCGGCCATTTCTCCCATTCGACCGCTAAAAGTGCCTACTTTTAAAACGAGTACTCTACGCCCCGGCCAAAGGAGGTTCGTGATAGCCATTTCAATGGATGCCGAGGCTGGGCCTGACACTCCCATGATTTTCGTACTCTTCGTTTGGTAAGCATATGCAGCCATTACTTTCAGATTTTTGATGACCCGGTCCATCGTCTCACCAAGGTGATTAATCACAACCCCATTTGCTCTCGAAACCGCATGGGATATCGGAACTGGTCCAGCCCCCATAAGCAGTAAGGGTTCATTTGGTAAAATATTTGACAATGGCTCAGTAACAGGAGGCTTGATCAAACTGTCCTGATTAAATCCAGAATTCATTTCACACCTTGTTCAAAAAACGATTCAAGCATCCATTCTCTCGGGAACTAAATCTAGTTGCAGCGAAGAATAAGGAATCTCCCATGGAAAAGATAAAATTTGTTCTTCGGTATTCTGTCTAAAGAATAATAGATGAATTCCAAGAAACTGTTCATGCATTGTGAGGGAAACATCACATCCCATATTCTCAACATTCAGTGCAGCTTCAGAAAGTATCCCGCTGCAAAGATCCATTTCAAATACTGCCGGAATTATGCCGACCAAGAAAGCTCTGCTCCTCTGGTCCATAATACAAATTTGCTGATGAGCATGGCTCCTCAAAAATTCCGTAAGCAAAGCCCGATTCCACCTGATCTCTTTCATAGACGAGATCGCATGGCGATTTGCACGGCAAGATAGCCAGCAAGGAGGCCATCTTCATAGTTAAACAGTGGATCTTTTATCAGCTCAGGAAAATCTTGAGGATTCCGAAGATCTTCAGGGGTTAGATCAGGTAGGATCTCTCTGGCAAGCTTAAGCAGCTTCTCTCGCTGAAACTCAATCATTTCTTGGAGCCTTGTCTCAGCGAATGCTTCTACGTTCATTGATTTTGAAATTACTTAAGTTTCAAGCAGCTTTCTCAACTTCTAGTACTCTTCGCAATTTTGCTCGCAATTTCAAAATAATTTTTGTGTGCAGTTGAGATACACGGGCTTCACCAACACCCAGAACAGCTGCAACCTCTTTCATGTTCAGTTCTTCAATATAATAGAGCGAGAGGATTGTTTGTTCTCTTTCTGGTAACTCCTCGATTGCCTCTTGTAAACGGCTTTTGAGTTGGTGCATTGACAACTCTGAAAAAGGATCAGAGCCATCTGGATCTCTGAGGATATCCAATAAACTCTGACCTTCTTCATCTTCACCTCCACCTCCCAAGTGATCTAATGTCACCAAAGAGAGCGGGCTAGCATGGGCAACAAACTCATGATACTCGTTTAAAGGCATATCAAGCTTAGTTGCCATCTCAGAATCACTGGGTTCTCTCCCTAACGTGCTACATTGCTCACTCCAAGCTCTCTCCCACTCCGTAGCTGCCGCACGAACCCCTCGGGGCACCCAATCCAGAGCTCGTAATTCGTCAAGAATACTCCCTTTAATTCGGTACTCCGCATAGGTTTGGAATTGAATGTCTCGCGAGGGATCAAACTTGTCTACCGCATCTAGAAGACCGATCATGCCAGCTTGATAGACTTCCTCAGGATCCACTTCTGGAGGAAACCTACTTGCCATTCGGCTGACAATCCGCTTGAGCAGAGGGGCGTGTTTTAATACGAGCTGCTCTCGGCTTTGTTGAGATTTGTCGGCATAGGGGTTTGCTTTCACTGCCTTCCTTGGCTGAGTAAGATCTTCAGCTTGTACGCCAGCTTATTAGACGTTCCCAAAAACTTGGAGTTCGTTGTCCATTAACTTTGTCTGGTTGCTCTACATTTTCTGAGATTTCAGCATCCCCAGCTTGGTGGATTTTTTCAATTTCTCTAGCTATCGAAACAAGACATCTTGAAGCTGGGGCTTCTGGAAAAGACTGTAGTAATGGACGTTGTGTGCGTACTGATTTGACCAGTAGGGGATCTTTCAGAACATGCCCCATGAAATCAATTTCTGTCTTAAGAAAATCTCGGGTGACTTTTTGAAGTCTCTCGTAAACCTGTCTTCCTTCTGCTGGCGATACAACGTTATTGGCAATTACCCTAAATTTACTAATCTGGTACCTTGTAACCATGATTTTGATCAGAGAGTATGCATCCGTCATTGAAGATGGTTCAGGGGTAGCGACAATCAGAACCTCGTCAGAATTCGCCACAAATCTCAATGTGTGGGGAGCGATACCCGCCCCAGTATCAATTACCAAATAATCTATTTCTCTTTCAATTTCTCCAAGCTTTCTGAACAAATGAACCTGTTGATCCCGATCCATCTCAGTCATTTCCACCACACCAGAACTTGCTGGCAAGATTTTTATATCTCCCGGGCCATCCAAAATAATATCGTTGATGCTCTTTTCCCCAGAGAGTACGTGCTCAAGAGTGTACATTGGGGTTAGGTTTAATAAAACGTCAATATTCGCGAGGCCAAGATCTGCATCAAGCAGAAAGACCTTGCGCCCCATTGACGCCAGAGCAATTGAAAGATTGATGGAAATATTTGTTTTCCCTACACCACCCTTGCCACTGGTGATGCAAAGTACCTTTACTCGGTTGGAATCCGACGTAGTTGTATTTTCCCCGACAATCCTTCGTAAGGAACTTGCCTGGTCGTTCATTGAGCGCTTTCTTGCAGTGGGGATATGGTTGAATTAGCTCAATTACCAGAAATATTGAGCATCAAATCCACCAAACGCTCTTTCGTAGCGACTTCAATGTCTTCAGGGACCTTCTGTCCAGTGGTCAAGAAAGAGATTGGTTTCTTGAAACGGATGGAGTGATTGAAGATGGATCCGTACGAAGAACTCTCATCAAGCTTTGTAAAGATCACACTATCAATCGGGATTACCCCAAAACGGCGAGTTATTTCGTTGAGATCGCTGTCTTTGGTTGTCGAACTCAACACCAAAACATTATGTAGCCTTCCCCGCTCATCAAAAAGTTCTCGCAATTCAAACATTTGTGACTCATCACGCTGCGAACAGCCGCCAGTATCGATGATGATCACATCATAATCTGAATAGCTAGCAATTGCGCGATCCAAATCGGCTTTATCGGATACAATACTTAGTGGCACATTGATGATCTTGGCGTAAGTTCGCAACTGCTCCACCGCAGCAATGCGAAAAGTATCAATGGTGATCATTGCTACTCTTCGCTTGTAACGCAGCAGCTGTTCAGAGGCGATCTTAGCAGCCGTAGTCGTTTTCCCAACACCTGTCGGACCTATCAATGTAAAAATCTTTTGCGGAGCGGTAATGCTCTCAACTCCCCTGGTAGTCTTAACAATTTTCATGAGCATTCTTGCTATGAAAATTTTTACGTAAGAAAAATTTTGAAGATCATCTTCTGCAATATTCTTCTGAGCTTCCAACATCAATCTTCTTGCAAACTTCTCTTCCATTCCACTGAAGCGAAGCTGTTGGTACAACACCATTAAATTTTCAGGGAGATTGAGATCATCCATTTGCCCGGTTCTGGAAGCAAGAGAATGCAGCATATAGCGCATTTCTCCCAACTCCTGTTTCAATTGGGCAACAGTTTGTCCCTCGTAGCTGGCTGTACGATCCCCAAGATTTTGAATCAGTTCTCTCAGATCCTGAATCTCCTGACGAAGCGGCTGCAGGGCTTTGTAAGGATCTGAAGCAGGATTTGGCTGTACTGGCTTTGCAGTCGGTGTTGGCATTTCAGGACTAGCCACCGCAGTAGCACCCTCTGAGCGAGGCATTCCATTTACGGTTGCTCGATATCCACTCGCAGTGGCTTGAGATGAGGCCTGAATATTTGGTTTCGCCTGGCTTTTGTCATCTCGGGCGGCAGTCACTTCCAGCATTGTTTTAGCAAATAGACCAAACGCCTTATTACCCTCCTTCACCTGCCGAGTTGATACAATCACAGCTTCTGGACCAAGATCTTTTTTGATCAACTGCAGAGCTTCTTGGATATTATTCACGCGATAGCGTTTGAGATTCATGTGTCAGTCCGACAAAGGGAATTAGTTGTTCAATTCTACCACCCCGAGAGCCTCAATACGGACATCAGGGGCAACTTCATTATGTGATAAGACGACCAAATTCGGAATAAATCGTTCAAGAAGCTTTTTAACGTGTGGCCGAATAAGAGGCGAACAAAGAAGAAGTGGTTGGTAGTTATTTAGTTCGAACTGCTCAATCAATGCTTCAGTATTATTGATAATCAACTGAGCCATATTCGGATTCAAGCCCAAATAGGAACCGTGACCCGTGTCCTGTATGGAGGACGCAACTTGATTTTCAAGTTCTTGACTCATTGTGATTAGCGGCAACATACCATCAGGCGTCTGATACTGCCGTGTTAATTGTCTCGATAGAGCTTGTCTAACATGTTCAGTAAGCAGATCTGGATCTTTGGTAAGGTTAGCAACATCGGCTAGTGTTTCCAGAATTGTATGCAGATCTCTAATGGAAACTTGTTCTCGCAAAAGATTCTGTAAAACTTTTTGCACTACACCTAAATTCAATTGCCCTGGTACCAATTCCTCAATAACCTTGGGATTACTCTGGCCAAAGGTATCCAGAAGTTTCTGAGTCTCCTGCCGACCCAAAAATTCGAAAGAATGATTTTTGAGAATTTCCGTAATGTGCGTGGCTAGCACTGTTGGTAGATCAACTACAGTATAACCAGCAAATTGTGCTCTTTCTTCATCCTCGGAAGTAATCCAAATTGCGGGCAACCCAAAGGCGGGCTCGACGGTGTCTACGCCGCTGATTTCTTCGTCAACTTCCCCAGTTTTCATAGCCATGAAGTGCCCAACCATCAATTCAGCACGAGCAACCTCGATTCCTTTGATGGTAATCGAATATTCTCCTGGGGACAGTTCAAGATTATCCTTGATATGCATTGGGGGGACAACATAGCCATAGTCAGTCGCCATCTGTCTTCGGATAGCTTTAATTCTTTTCAGCAGTTCTCCGTCTTGCTCTTCGTCAACCAATGGAATCAGTCCGTAGCCCAGTTCTAAACCCAACAGGTCAATGGGCAGTAGTGACTCAATGTTTTCAGGCTCTTCTTCAATTTCCTGTTGCAGCTTGAGTTGTGCCTGTGCTTCTTCAGCTTGTTGGTTTCTGAAATTGTCCTGTCTAGCAAGAAAAGCCAGCCCTCCTGTAATAATCCCTAGAGTTAGAAAAGGAAGAACCGGCAGACCAGGAATGATTGCAAAAGCTAAAAGCAGAGCCGCTGAAACATTTAGGGCCTGAGCATTACTGAATACTTGCTTACCCAGATCAACTGACAATTTGTTTTCTGCTGATGCCTTGGTAACTGCAATACCGGCAGCTATTGAGATAATCAGTGCGGGTATTTGGGAGACCAAGCCGTCCCCAATAGTTAGGGTTGCATAGGTTTCAAAGGCATCGCCCGAACTCATCCCAAATTGGGTTACACCTATCAGCAAACCACCAAGAATGTTGATCGTAGTAATGATTAAGCCCGCAATTGCATCACCACGAACAAACTTGCTAGCCCCGTCCATTGCTCCATAGAAATCAGATTCTCGCTGCACATATTGACGACGTTCACGCGCTTGCGTTTCGTCAATGAGTCCGGCATTCAAATCTGCATCAATCGCCATTTGCTTACCTGGCATAGCATCCAGAGTAAATCTAGCGGCAACCTCTGCAATGCGGCCAGCACCCTTTGTAATAACCACGAAATTGATCAGAACTAGGATTAAGAATACGATGATTCCAACAATCTGATTCCCACCAACAACAAATTCTCCAAATGACTTAATCACCGTTCCAGCGGCGTCATAGCCTTTGTTGCCGTTCAAGAGGATCAATCTTGTGGAGGCAACATTGAGTGATAGCCTAAAGAGAGTCGCAATTAAGAGGACAGTCGGGAAGGAGGAGAACTCAAGCGCGTTTGCTGTGAAGAGAGCAACGAAAAGAATCAGAACCCCGAGTGTAATACTCAGCGCGAGCAGCAAATCCATCAGAATTTCTGGTAGGGGAACTACCATGATCATTAAAACAGAGATCACCCCTACTGCCAGCAAAACATCAGAATTTCTTGACAAACCGCTCAAACTAGCTGTGTTGCTTCCTACGGCCACCTAATAATTCCCAAAAGAGAAATAACTAATTGATGATAATCTAAAATCACTAATTTGCTGAATTGAATAAATTTGTGGGCTTCTTGCAATTTTTACCCCAATACAAGGGTAAATCCACAGCTTTCTGTGCCAAATCATTTTTATCTTTTCTTTCTTCGGAGACGATAAACGTAGGCAAGAATTTCTGCAACTGCTTTAAAAAAACGCTCCGGGATTACCTGTCCAATTTCCACACCTGCATAAAGATCCCTTGCCAACTGTGGTCTTTCCAAAATTGGAACATCATTTTGATCGGCTACTTTTCTTATCCGAAGTGCCATGTAATCTACACCCTTTGCAACTACTTGAGGTGCATTCATACTCTCTCGATCATATTTCAGTGCTACGGCATAGTGCGTTGGGTTTACAACGATCGCATCAGCTTTTGGGACCTCCTGCATCATCCGAGCATTCGACATTTCTCTCTGGATCTGGCGAATTCTAGCTTTTAACTGAGGATCCCCCTCCGACTGCTTGGCTTCATCCTTAACTTCCTGCTTGGTCATTTTGAGCTGCTGTTCGAAATGCCAGCGCTGATACATGAAATCAAAAATTGCAATCGCAATCAGGGCTAAAACCATTCGCCCTGTGACTTCGATGATGACCGAGAAATTATAGAATACAATCTGAGCCGGGGTAATCAACGCAAGCGCATTGATCCTCCCCATTTCCTCTTCGAAAGTGATGAAACCAATGAAGCCAATGAGCAGTAATTTTGCCAGGCTCTTCAGCAATTCCATCAACCCTTGGGTTCCAAAAATCCGCTTTAGCCCCTGAAGAGGACTTAACTTGCTAAATTTTGGAGCTATGGGTTTTAGAGTGAAGCGAACACCGACCTGAAGAATTGATGAAAAAATAGCTACGACTACAAGAAGAATCGCAAAAGGGATGAAAGGAATGAGAATTTTGCTGACAGAGGTCGCCATCAGATCATAGAGCACATTAGCATTCATATCTGAACGAATGGGCTCTCTCATGATGTCAGCAAACATACTTTGAGCAGCAGTGAGGATATTCTGCCCCATCACCATGAAGGAGAGGGTAGCAGCTGCTAATAATGCGGCTGAGGGCAATTCTTTACTGGAAGCAACCTGACCATCTTCGCGGGCTTTTTCCCGCTTGCGTTCAGTCGGTGCTTCCGTTTTCTCCTGACCATCTTGTTCGGCCAAGGCTTCTCCTTATAAGCTCTAACTACAGAACAGCGTCTACCAACAATCGTGTATATTCATGCTTTGGATGGTTGAGTACAACTTCCGCTGGGCCTGATTCCACAACTTCACCTCCTCTCATCACCAAAACATCATGACAAATTGCTTTGATTACTTTCAGGTCATGAGAGATGAAAAGGTAAGTCAATTTATACTTTTCTTGAAGGTCTCTTAGTAAATCCAGTACCTGCCCTTGAACAGAGCGGTCCAGGGACGAAGTTGGTTCATCTAAAATCAAAAATTGTGGGTGCAAGACCAACGCCCGTGCTATGGCAATTCTTTGCCGTTGACCACCAGAAAATTCATGGGGATACCTAAAACGAAGTTCGGGATTCAGTCCGACTTCCTGCATCACTTCTACAACTCGTTTTTCCTGTTCATCTACAGAGGTGTCTCCATGCAATCTTAAGCCTTCCGCAATGATATCGCCCACTGACATTCTTGGGCTCAGACTTCCAAAAGGATCTTGAAAAACGACCTGCATTTTTTTGCGGAATGGACGCATTTGAAGACGATTAAGACTATCCAATTCCTGCTGTTGAAACCAAATTTTCCCATCGCTACTGATCAGACGAAGCAAAGCCATTCCCAAAGTAGATTTACCAGATCCACTTTCACCGACTACTCCGAGCGACTGTCCCTCGCTAATTGAAAAAGTCACACCATTGACTGCCTTGATGTAATCGACTGTCCTCTGCAGGATTCCGCGCTTAATTGGGAACCAAACCTTCAAATTTTCAACACTCAGAATTGTTTCAGCGCCCTCCAACATTTCAGCTGGTTCACCAGACGGTTCAGAATCTAAAAGTTGTTTTGTATAGGGCTGAGTGGGGTTGGCAAAAAGGACTTTAGTAGCGTTAGTTTCCTGCAAGACACCATTGTAGAGAACAACTACTCGGTCTGAATGATGTTTAACTATTCCCAAGTCATGAGTGATCAGAAGAACTGACATGCCCATATCCTGCTGAAGCGTTTTCAGCAAATCCAGGATCTGAGCCTGAATCGTCACATCCAGAGCAGTAGTAGGCTCATCAGCGATCAGTAGTCTCGGATTATTGACCAATGCCATCGCAATCATCACACGTTGGCGCTGCCCTCCTGAAAGTTCATGAGGGTAGGATCGCAACCGTTGCTTGGCTTGTGGAATTTCGACTCGCTCAAGCCAGTCTAAAGCCAAGGTTTCAGCTTTAGACTGGCTCACACCATGGTGCCAAAGGACTGCTTCGCTTATCTGATTTCCAATTGTATGCAGGGGGTTGAGGGATGTCATAGGTTCTTGGAAGATCATCCCAATTTCCTGTCCTCTCACTTGCCGCATCCTTGATTCTGAGGCTTCCAGTAGATCCTCCTCCCCAAGCCAAATCTTTCCAGCACAGTGGGCTTGGGGAGGTAAAAGCTTTAAAGCGGCATGAGCCGTCACTGATTTTCCAGAACCACTTTCTCCGACCAACGCTACCGTTTCCTGTGAACCAACCTCAAAAGAGATTCCTTTGACAGCTTCAACTCTATGATTTCCTTGGTGGAACTGGATTGAAAGATTTTCGACCCGAATCATTTTGATGATGCCTGGAGGTTATCCTGATTGGCTGGCTGCAACCATGAGCCAGGTAAACCGGCTTTGCTCATTGCGGGGGACACTGGGGCAAAAAGTGGGTGAGGTACTCCATGGACGAAGCACCAGGCATAGGGATCTACCAACTGGACCTCCTCCCCAATTTTGAGCGGAATCCTTGCTTGTCGTTCAACGATCTGAAATGGGGAAAGACTGATACGCAGAACTTCATCATCAGTTCGAACCAGCAGATCATCAGAATTTATATCGTTCAGAATAGATTTTGGTGGAGCAGGAATTTGGAGTTCAGTTCGCTCAAAGTTGTTCAGATTTATTAAATGAATCTTTGGTTGATGTTCGTTTCCAAGCAACAAGTTTTCGCTGCTTTTGCTCAAACTTATAAAACTTGGAAAATCATTGACTGAGATGCGCTTGAGCAGTGATCCTTCTTTCACACTGATCAATTGAACCTCTCCAGCCAGAAGAACTGCCAATTGATCTTCAGCGGCACTTAGAGCAAAGTTCTGCACCTCTGATGGTAAATTGAAACTATTGAGCAAATTTTCAGAATTTTCCTCAAAAACTTGAATCGTTTTGGGAGAATTTTGATCGACCTTAAAAACAACATTTCTCCGAAGATAGTTCCCATCTGGATCAATTGGTTTAACCTCTAATTGGTAAACAACCTCCGCCTCACCTTGTCCTTGATTTTTCCATTGGGCACAGAAGTAGTCTTTTTTATTCGGGTTGAGTTCACTTTTTGAGTGTACAGTTGGATTTTCATATCTATGGTAAGTCACCTCGTCTTCATCGTGGGTATGGATGTCGTAATAAACTGGCTCTGAGGCTGTAAAATTTAACTTCAATTCTTGGTCTGGGTAGACTGTCAAACAAACTTCTTTGTTTTCTCCAGCAGCGAAGACAAATTTCTTTTCTAAACTTTCTTCATTAGCCGGAATTAGGCTATACCCACCCCAGAGAGCCAGAATACCCAAAATAAGAATTTGCATCTTCGTTCTAGGTGAAAATTTATAAAAATTCATTCTTCAAGCAGTAACTTACGAATTCCTTCCACCATCTCCTCAGCTTTGTTGGACGTCCGGTAGAGTGCTCGTGTTCTCCCCTGCTGGTCAATGAGATAAATATAGCCAGAGTGCGCAATTAGATAGTCCGCCGCTGATTCGGAACGGGTATCTTTCATGTAGGCAGCTCCAAACTTCTTTGTGATTGCCTTCAATTCCTCGGCACTGCCAGTCACACCCACGAGTGATGCATGAAAATAGGTCAAGAATTGCTTCATCCCTTCTAACGTATCTCTTTCTGGATCAACAGAAATGAAAAGAGGTTGTACCTGCTCCATTTCATCAATCTCTAAGTCTTCCAGTGCATTTTTGATAGTTGTAAGAGTAATGGGGCAAATATCCGGGCAAGATGTATATCCGAAAAAAACTAGAAGCACCTTTCCTCTAAAGCTCTGAGGCCCAATTTTCTTACCGAGAGTACTATTTAACTCAAAATCTCCCCCAATTGTGTCGTAAACATCTAAACTGGCGGCTGTGGAGACAAACGACCATGCACAAAAGAAAGTCAAAAAAAAGAAACGCATTCGAGCAACTCATGAAAGGATTGGAATGTTCTCAAACAGTATTTACAGCCTGAGTGGAAAGCTCAAGCAACTTGAAATCACAGATAAAATTGAGGGCAGCAAAGACTAATGGAAGGTATGTTCTTTGGTAGATCAGCTTTCAACTGATTTTGAAATGCAGTTTATTTTGGGAGGCATCTAACTGAATTGTCATCCCTGACTGGAGTTCTCCATCAAGAAGTCGGATTGCAATGGGATCTTGAACATCTCTTTGGAGAGTTCTTTTCATTGGCCTTGCGCCAAAAACAGGGTCATAGCCTCGCTGTGCAAGGTAGACTTCAGCTGCTTCAGTCATCTCGAGCTGTATTCCTTGAGAAGTTAGTCGAGTTTGTAACTGCTCAAGTTGCATCCGACAGATATGGCGGATATGTGAAAGCGAGAGGTTTCTAAATGGAATGATCTCGTCAATTCGATTTAGAAATTCTGGTCTAAAATGATTCAATAAAAGCTGCCGAGCTTCTTTCTGAAGATCGTTGACATCTTTCTTTTTACGATCCTCCCTCATCAAATCGTGCCCGATGTTGGTGGTCATTATAATCAGCGTGTTACGAAAATCAGCGCGTCTACCCTGACTGTCAGTCAATTGACCATCATCCAAAATCTGGAGGAATAAATTAAAGATATCGATGTGCGCTTTTTCAATTTCGTCAAAGAGTAGAACTGAGTAAGGAGATTGACGAACCTTTTCTGTAAGTAGGCCTCCTTCCTCAAAGCCAACGAATCCAGGATCTGCACCCAGTAATCTATTCACTGACTGCTTTTCCATATACTCAGACATATCAAACCGAATCAGAGACTTATCATCATCGAATAAAAAATTAGCGAGGGCTAATCCTAATTCGGTTTTGCCGACACCAGAGCTTCCCATGAAAATAAATGAGCCAATGGGTCTTTGGGGATCTTGAACACCAGCCCTGCTGCGTCGAATAGCACTTGCCACTCGTGACAACGCCTCACTTTGCCCCATAATTCTTTGTTCAAGAAATTCCTCCAGCCTGACTAGTTTTTCCTTCTCATCTGCAAGCATTCTGTGAATCGGAATTCCTGTTCTTCTGGAAACTACCTGTGCAATATCTTCTGCGTCAACCTCCTCTTTCACCAGTCGCTCTTCCCGCCGATTGAGGTTAGATTCGGCCTCCTGAAGTTGTGCTTCCAGTTGATCTAAGGTTTCGTAATGAAGTTTGGCTGCTAGATCTAGATCTCCAGTACGTTGAGCTTCCCATTCTGCTTGACGAGTTTCTGTGATGGCTTGACGAAGTTGGCGAATCCTCTCAACAAGTAATCGTTCATCCTGCCATTTTCTCTGCAACATCTGTTGTTGAGTCTGCAGTTGCTCAGCTTGTAGGACCAGGGAGTTTCTTTGCTGAATCGATTTCTCGTCTTTCTCACGACGAAGGGTATTTATCTGGTTGAGAATCTGACTGAGTCTTCTTTCAAGATTATCCAAGGCAATGGGCATGGAATCCATCTGCAATCGAAGACTTGCTGCTGCTTCATCCACAAGGTCAATTGCCTTATCAGGTAAGAATCGCTCACGCAAGTATCGCTCAGAAAGTTGTGCTGCAGATATCAGAGCATCATCCTGGATAACGACACCATGATGAGATTGATAGCTTTGCCTCAAACCTCTCAAAATTGTGATTGTTTCTTCAATACTTGGTTCACGAATGAGGATAGGCTGAAACCTTCTGGCGAGAGGGGCATCTTTCTCAATATACTTCTTATATTCTTTTAATGTTGTTGCTCCAATACACCGTAGGCGTCCCCGCGCAAGTGCGGGCTTTAGCATATTTGCAGCATCGACACTTCCCTCTGCTCCACCTGCCCCAACCAACATGTGTAACTCATCAACAAAAAGTAGAATTCGCCCTCTGGATTCCTCAACTTCTCGAATAAGTTGTTTCATCCTTTTCTCGAACTCACCTCTGTAGGTAGTACCTGCAATCATTGTTGCCAGATCTAGCGAGACTAATCTGCGATCTTTCAACCACTCGGGCACATCTCCTCGAACAATTCGTTGGGCTAGGCACTCGATAATGGCAGTTTTGCCAACACCAGCTTCTCCCAACAAAACTGGGTTGTTCTTTGTTCGGCGAGATAATACTTGAATCAGATTCCGAATTTCCTCCTCCATTCCAATGACGGGATCCAACTCACCCAATCGAGCCATCGCAACCAAATCCAAACAATAATCTTCGATTGCGGATTCAGATAATTTACTGCCTTGAACAATGATTTGTTCTGCTTTGGAGAGGCCCGATAATTCTCTCCTCAAATGATCTGCTGTAGCATCCAGACTGTTCCAAATCTCTCCTAAAAAACCCTCATGGAAGTTCAGCAAACCCAATAAAAGATGATCAACATTAGTGTAAGTTTCATTCAGCAAAGTTGCTTCTTTCTCAGCACTCAAAATGATCCCGTGAAGAGATCTTGAAATGAAGGTTTGCGCTGAATTCTCCTGATCTTTTGGGAAATCTCTAATCTGAAGTTGGAGCTTTTGCTGAAGAACTCCATTTTCTATTTGGAGCTTATCCAAGCAGAACTCTATCATTGGATCATTCTGCTCCAGCAGACTTAAGAGCAGGTGCTCTGGCTCTACCTTGGCTTGACGACCCTCCGCCGCCATTTGCTGTGCTTTCAGTAATGCTTCTTCAGCTTTTAGAGTAAAATGACTTAATGAAATGCTCATTGACTTGTGAACTCTTTAATTTAGAGAGTGAGATTCATAGGCGCATTCAAGCAAGGTACAAGCCACTATCTGAATGATTTTGAGTTTTCAAAATGATATTAAAAATTATATTTTTATTTCTAATGAGAGTTATTTTTTGTAGTAATTAATTAGATCTCAGATATTCTTTTTTAATGAATAATTTTATGAACTTAATTTCGAACACTTTGTTGATTATCAAAACACAATTTATTCTTGACTAAACGACCTAAAATTCGACCTGGCTACTATGCTAAATCCAGCAGGATCAATAAAGCTAAGGTATTTAAAAAGCTATTCAAAACAATCACCTTCCTGAATTAATCAGTATTTGTAGTATTTCAATGGGATATTAGTTTGTTAAACACATTCCTCATTTTTATTGATGCCAGAACTTAGATGTCTTGAAGCAAAAAATGGCTTCTACGCAGAAAGTTTCGTTTTTTCCTCGGAACTTTCTGAATTGACTGAGCGTCCAATTGCGCTTCGCTGGTACGGATATGAGCACTTGAATGACAGGGAAGCGATTGAGGATGTTGGTAATTACTTTGGGCTCCACCCACTTCTAATTGAAGATATTGTCCACCAGAATCAAAGACCTAAACTAGATGACCAAGGACAGCTCCTACTGGTGACAGTTCCCACTTTCAGTTGGAATCCCGAGAAGATGGAGGTAACACGCAAACAGATAAATATTCTTTGGAGAGAAAATGACTTGGTCACTTTTGCAAGTTCAGAGAAAGACCTCCTAGAGCCCGTCAGACAAAGGATCCGGCGTGGGAAAAGGTCGCACTATCGTGATTTGCATCCAGATTTTTTATTTTGTGCTGTTTTGGATCTGTTGGTGGATCAGCATCTTGAGTTTCTTGACGAGATCCGCGATAGCCTCATTCTCATGGAGGAGAATCTTAGTGAGAAACCTGACCCCCAACTTTTGCAGGAGGTTTACAGACTTCGTAGACAAATGATCTCAGTTGCTAGGGTGATGCCCTCTGTCCGTAGTCTTGTTGGAGAATTATATGAAGATTACAGCGAGTGGTTTCGTGAGGAAAATTTGATGTATTTGAGAGATGTTCAAGATCATTCCCAGCAAGCGCTCGAATTTGTAAAAGCTGACCAAGAAATTCTTTCAGGAATGATCGATCTGTATTTGTCTCTGATGAGTCAGAAAACGAATGACAAGATGAAGGTCCTGGCTGTGATTTCAACAATCTTCATGCCGCTGACTCTTATTGCTGGGATATACGGAATGAATTTTCAGCACATGCCAGAGCTAGGATGGGAATATGGCTACCCAATGGTTCTCTTGGCTATGTTAATCATTGGGATTGGGATTGGCTGGTTCCTGAAGCAAAAGGATTGGTTCTGAGGACAAACTCTAAGTTGATCGCTACCTATTGCTTTGCATCATCTCCACAAATCTTTGGAAGAGATACTGGGAATCGTGGGGTCCCGGAGCAGCTTCAGGATGGTACTGAACCGAATATGCAGAAAAATCGGTCGATTCAATCCCTGCAATTGTTTCGTCATTCAGATTCCGATGTGTGACCCGAACACCTTTGGGAAGATTCGACTCATCAACTGCAAACCCATGATTGTGACTGGCAATCTCAATCTTATTGGTTTGGTAATCCATAATGGGGTGATTTGCGCCGTGGTGCCCACATTCCAATTTGTAAGTTCGACATCCCAAAGCCAGTGAAAGAATTTGATGCCCGAGACAAATTCCAAAAATTGGAACTTTTCCAAGTAGCGCTTTTACATTCTCAATTGCACCCTGCACAACAGCTGGATCTCCAGGGCCATTCGATAAAAAGACTCCATCAGGCTTTTGCTCTAAAACGAATGAAGCGGGAGTAGATGATGGAACCACTCTCACTTGCATTCCTAAGTTGGCCATCAGACGCAAAATATTGTGTTTAATTCCAAAATCGTAGGCGACTACTTGAAATTTAACATCCTTCGGTGTCTCCCAATCATAAGCTTTTTTTGTAGAAACCTGATCCGCCCAATTTTGACCTTCCATCGATTGAAGATTCGCAGCTCTCTTTCGTAATTTCTCAAGAGCTTCGGAATTTTCAGGCTTTCCTGCGATCAATCCGTTGCACTCACCTTTTCTAATTTTCTTAACAAGTGCTCTCGTATCAATTCCTTCCAAGATGGTCACGCCATGCTCCATCAACCATTCTCCAAGAGGCTTTGAACTCCGCCAATTACTTGGAACGAGGCTGAGTTCTTTCACAATCAAACCTTGGGCATGTACCTTTGTTGACTCCATGTCTTCAGGATTGATCCCATAATTTCCAATATGGGGGTATGTCATCGTGACTATCTGACCAGAGTAGGATGGATCTGTTAGAATCTCCTGGTAGCCCGTCATTGATGTATTGAAAATCACCTCTCCTTGTGAGGACCCTCCTGTGCCATGAAGCCAACCCTCAAATACTTCGCCAGATTTCAAGACCAACACACCTTCCTGCATTCCATCGCTCCAATTTCAGATTCTAAATAATTTAAGAAGACTTCAGAATTATTAAATGATTTCAAAAACAATCAACGAGAAACTCAAATTGAGGAAAGCTTAATCGTTTCCAAATTATGAGTTGAGGCGAGATCTATTGAAGAATATTGACGAATATACCCTTAGGGGGTATATATGATTGATCTTCAATACCTAAGTTTCCTCAGAGAAAAATGTCATCAATCATTCTTAAATCCAAACAAGATTTTCAGGATACCAAAGAGTTTGAGGCAAAAGATTCCAAAGCTTTTGCTCAGTACCAACTTCAGAATGTACGCTGTGCAGGCTGTGTGCGATCTATTGAGAACTCATTGAAAGAATTGAGCGGAGTTAAGCATGCAGAAGTCAATTTAGCCTTATCAAACTGCAGAGTTGAGTACGATTCTGATCGATTATCCGATAACGAAATTCAGAATTTACTTTCCCAAAAAGGTTACTCCCCACAAAGGCTTCAGTCTAATAATTTTAGCTCACTATCATTCCCAGATTCTTCAAAAGAAAGTAGCAACTGGAAGTGGGCTCTATTTGGGACACTGCCTCTATTCTTATTGGCCATGGGCCCGATGGTAAACCTGCAATTGCCCGCCTTTCTAAATCCATCAGAATCCCCAACGGCCTATGTACTTGCTCAGTGGATGCTGATCTTTCCGGTACTTTGGGCTGGCAGGGATTTCTACAAGAACGGTTTTCGTTCTCTATTGGCAGGAATTCCTGACATGGACACTCTTGTTGCCCTTGGGACAGGGGCAGCAATACTCTGGAGCTGTGTTAGCTTCACCTCGATTCTCCAAGGAACTTCTCTCATTGAGGCTCCACTCTACCTAGAAACTGCCGGAGTAATCATAACAATGATCCTGATCGGCAGGTATCTGGAGGGAAAAAGTCGCAGCCAAGCTACCAGTGCAATCAGAGATTTGTGGTTGCTTCAGCCATCAAAAGCTAGGTTAGTGCAAGGTGAGAATGAACGTGAAGTTCCTAGCGAAATATTGGTCAAGGGCGATCTTATTCGCTTGCGTCCTGGCGATCGCGTTCCGGCTGATGGTTTAGTTAAAGACGGTTACAGTAGTCTGGATGAATCGATGATGACTGGCGAAAGCCTTCCCATCGAGAAATCAATTGGTGACTTCATCCAAGCTGGTACCGTCAATCAACAGGGAACGTTGCTTGTCGAGGTCCAAAAAGTAGGGCCTGATACAGCGCTACAGCAAATCATTCAAAATGTGATAGGCGCCCAAAATGATAAGATCCCTATAGCCAGGTTGGTCGATCAATTTTCAGGACATTTCGTCAAATTTGTTCTTTTGATTGCGATACTCACCGGTGGGACTTGGTATTCTCTGGGGGCAAGCTGGCCTCAGATTCTTGAACATGTCATCGCTGTGCTTGTGATTGCCTGCCCCTGTGCACTGGGATTGGCAACCCCTGTCGCCATTTTGGTGGCGACCACGACAGGAGCACGCAACGGGCTTCTGATGCGTAATGCAAGTGCTTTGGAGTGGGCTGCAAAGGCTAAAATCATTGCACTTGATAAAACTGGCACCTTGACTTATGGAAAACCCCAACTTCATAAAATTCAAACTGCACCAAATGTTACTGAATCAGAGGTTCTGACTCTTGCCGCTTCAGTTGAAAAATCATCTGAACATCCTCTTGCTCAAGCCATCATCAATGCTGCCCAACAACGATCATTAGGACTTTTAAAAGCTGAGGAATTTCTGGCAATTTCTGGCTTAAGTGTTCAGGCAAAAGTTCAAAACCAACTGATTCAACTCGGTAGTGATAAGTGGCTTCAGGAGTCAGGACTCAATGTGCCAGACAATTTAAAGAACCAAGATCAGACTTCAACTATCGTGCATGTTGTGCGGGATGGATGCTGGATTGGATTATTGGAGTGCCAGGATGAATTACGGACTGAGAGCAAATCTTTTGTAAAATTCGCTAAAAAACAGGGCAGAGAGATAGCTATTCTTTCAGGTGATCGTTCCAACGCAGTTCAATCAGCAGCCCTTGAACTAGGGGTGACGAATTGGAAGGCAGAGTTATCACCACTAGAAAAAGCTAGGAAAATTGAGCAATGGCAAGATCAGAAACAATTGGTACTCTTTGTTGGTGACGGCATGAATGATGCGCTTTCTTTGACGAAAGCTGATGTAGGAGTTACTCTTCGGAGTGGAACGGGGCTGGCCTTGGAAACTTCAGATGCTGTTCTAATGAAGAATGATTTACGGCACCTTGCTGGGCTACTTCAATTAAGCCGAGAAACGATTAAAAACATAAAACAAAATTTGTTTTGGGCTTTTGGCTATAATTTTTTGAGCATCCCTATCGCAGCTGGAGCTTTCAGTGCTTGGGGAATCAGCCTCAATCCAGAGTGGGCAGCCCTTGCAATGGCTCTCAGTTCAATCTCTGTTGTCAGCAATGCACTACGCCTAAGAACATTTAAAATTCCTAGTATTGATTAGCCTCATGACTATGACGCACCATCCGGATCACGACATACAATTACCTCGTTTGCGAAGGATCGAAGGACAGGTTCGGGGAATACAGAAAATGATTTCTGAGCGGCGTTATTGTGTTGATATCCTGACTCAGTTACGTGCTTTAGAAGGTGCTGTTCAGCAAGTAGAGAAAAATATTTTAGAAGAACACCTAAATCATTGTGTTCAACAAGCGATTACACAATCCGACCCAGAGGCTGCTCAACAAAAAATTCAAGAAATTGTGCAGCTACTAAAAAAGTAGTCATGTCAGCTTAACGTTTTTTTGACAACCCAATCCAATTCACGAAAAGCCTCTTTATAAATTGCGAAAAATTTTACTTATTAGAACTGATCGCATTGGCGATACATTGCTTACCCTCCCTGTTGTCAAACCTATCAAAGAAAAGTGGCCCGATTGTAAGATTGACTTCCTCGCCAGAACATACACACACCCCATCTTAAAAAACGTAAAAGAGATTGGCCAGATACTGAATTATGACCCTGATGGAGTTCACCGTGGCATTAGAGGGCACCTACGTCTTGCCGCTGAAATCAAGCAACAAGAGTATGATTCTGCAATTCTCTTCTATCCACGATTCGGTTTAACATTTGCCTTATGGAGGGCTGGGATACCCAGGCGAATTGGCACAAGCCACCGTTGGTATTCTTTCTTATTGACTGATCGGGTCCATCAGTCTCGCAGGGAATGCCTGAAACATGAAGTTGAGTACAATCTGGATCTCCTGGAGCCAATCATTCATGATTTACCAAGTGAAATTCCACAGTTTCGTTTAGCTATTCCCGAAAAAACAAAGCGAGAATTGCAAGCATTACTTACCGCGAATGAAATCATCGGAAAATACATTGTTGTCCATCCAGGGAATGGAGATTCCGCACCCAACCTAAGTATGGATCAATACAGGACGCTTATTCAGCAAATCTCTCTTTCTGGCATCAGGGTCGTGCTCACTGGAGTAAATTCAGAAAAAGAATATAATCAGTTACTTCGATCAGAATTCACAACAAATAACATCAGTGATCTGACTGGCAAATTAAATTTGGAGCAAATGATTGCTCTGCTTTCAGAGGCTAGCGGGTTGATTACCACAAGCACAGGACCTGCTCATATAGCCAGTGCAGTTGGAACTCCAACTACTACCTTTTATTGTCCAGCAATACCACACACTCCTGACCGGTGGGGACCTTTGGAAAATTTGGAGCGCGTCATCACACCAAAATTAACAAACAGCCACTGCCAAATGAAACAATGCCCTCACGGTACTCAAGGCTGTCTGGCTACTTGTTTGCAGGATGATCAAATCAGCCAAGCTCTAAACTATTTACTCTGAAAGCTGTTGCAAGTGGGGCTGTTTCTCAGTAAATTCAGATCATTGATTTTAATATCTTACTTCTGATTAGGCTTATTTATGCACGAATTTAATATTTTGATGACCTTCGGGGCAGTCGCGGCTGTCTACTTGATTGTTTTTTTTTCATGCGAAGCAATGTTTATGAAGGAACCAAAAGAAAAAAAATAATTTCTCAATTTCTCTGCTGGCCAGTCATTCTTGGACTGGCTGCTTGTCAAACGATCCAGCCTCCAAATCCTCAGAATTCTTCAAAAACAGCACAACTCTATTCTGGCCGTATACTGATTCAATCTGAGCATGAGAAGCAGACTGGTGATATAGAATTACTGCTACAAGATGATGGTGTTCGTTTAAGAGTGTTAGCTCCAGTAATCGGAAGTCGAATTTGGGAATTACGAGCAAATGATTCACAAATTCTGATGTACGACTATCGTGATCAGTCTTCATCCCTCCACGAAAATTCCCTGGAGATTCGTGAAGAATTTTTAGGGGTAGACGTCAAACTGGGCGAAATTCAAGAATTACTTCAACAACCTACGAAAGTTAGTTTTCTGGAGGTGGTAAAGAGAGATGAGGATCAGCGGGCGATCGAGTTGGTAAAACGAGATAGCGTTTTGGGCGATCGACTCAGTGTAGAGATCAACAAATGGCAAGAGGGAGAAGCTGGTCTATTTCCCCAGAAAATGAAGCTTGAAGATCCTTTTACAGGAAACAAAATCATCTTGGTTTTTCGGGCAAAACAAGAAATTGCCGGAGAGCCTATTGTCTTCGAAGAACTACCCACGCTTAAACCCTCCAGTTGAGTTAATTTTTTGGCTTTGATGCCTTGAGCAGAAGGTGAAACAGAGATTCAAATTTTACATCTGATACCATGGAGAGTCCAAGCTCGCACGTTCTGCTATTAGAAATACCCAGTGAACAATTTTTTGGAATTTGACCCTTCAAACTGTTCAATGCCTTTTCAGGAAGCTCAGGGTGAAAGATTCCTCGATCTCCGGCAGTACCACAGCAAGTAACTGTGTGTGGTAGAACGACTTCCTTTGCGCATTTCCCAGCAATATCCCGCATTTTGACAACATGCCCTGCCTTGCGATTACTGCAGGTTGGATGAATCACAACAGTCTCCTCCAATTGCTGAAACTCGAGCCGATCTAATAAAAATTCTCCTGCAAATGAAACAGGATCATAAATTGGTAATTCTGACAATTCGTGATTCAAACGCTGAACGCATGGACTAGTTTCGCAAAGAATTGGGTATTCTCCATTGTTGGATGCTTTCAAAAGTGCAGCTTTGAGTTCTTCTGTTTTGCGCTTGGCTTGATTTGGAAAGCCTTTGCTATCGAAGGCAACCCCACAACACAATCCCTCAATTCCCTCTGGATGAATATATTGATAGCCAGCACGATTTAGAACTTGGTGAACTGCTTCTGCATGAGAAGTATGACTGCCTTCAGAAGGCCCCATCATCCGGCAGATACAACTAGGGAAGTAAACGACTTTGCTCAAATTCGTCTTGGCTTCATGTTGCCAATCAATCCTCGGAGCCGGCTTCGGAAAATGCGGATTCCATTGGGGAATTTGATTACCACTTACTTTTCGAATAATACGGCTCAATCCGACAAGTACATCACTACCAAGTACCTTGTGAGATACATTTGCCGCCGCCAAGCCCAGACGAGCCAGTTTTGAAGCCAGCGCAAAGTTGCTCTCACACCAATTGGCAATGCTATTTTCAAGACTGGAGTGCTGGTCAAAGCGCAACTCCTTGATCAATTTACCTGTATCAATATCTACCGGACAGTTCATTGCACAAAGACCGTCTGTAGCACAGGTATCCTCACCGTCATAGTGATAAAGCTTCCTCAATTCCGACTGTAGTTCTCTATTTTCTCCCGTAGTTGTTAGTCTGGTGATTTCTCGCCATGCGGTGATTCTTTGCCTAGGGGATAAACTCAAGTCCCTTGAGGGACACTGAACCTCACAAAACCCGCATTCAATGCATTTGTCGATTATCTCATTTGCCACCGGGAGAGGTTTAAGTTGTTTAACATGGATCTTGGGATCATTGTTTAGAATCACCCCAGGATTCAACAAGTTCGCAGGATCAAACAAATGCTTTATTTGTTTCATCAACCCATAGGCTTCTTTTCCCCATTCTAATTCCACATAAGGCGCCATGTTTCTGCCAGTACCATGTTCCGCCTTCAATGAGCCATCATATTTTTCTACAAGAAGTTCGCAGACCTCCGCCATCAAATTCTCGTAACGATCGACTTCTGCTTGTGTTGAAAAATCTTGGGTGAAGCAAAAGTGAAGGTTCCCTTCAAGCGCATGCCCAAAGAGGATTGCGTCTTCATACTGATACTTGTCAAACAGATCTCTCAGATCAACTACGGCCTCAGCCAATCTCTTGGCTGGAACAGCAAAATCTTCGATAATGACTGTTGTCCCTGCCTTTCTTAGATTGCCAACCGATGGAAAAAGTCCCTTTCTGAGTTTCCAGAGCCCAGCGGCTTCGCTTGAATCTGAAGTGAATTCAGGCTCCACCAAGACTTTTTTAGTGCTCAGAAGCTTGATGATCTTACTGACTTTTGCGTCCCTCAGGTTTGCTCGTTGGTCTCCTGTCTCAATCAAAAGAGCACATGCGTCTTCATGCAGACCTTTGAGATGCTTTGGGGCGGTGGGCTGGTCTTCAATGGCCTTAAGACTTGAGCGATCAAAGAGTTCAACAGCATCGATCTTCTGTTTTTTTAATTCGGTCACTACCGAACAAGCAGAAACAATGTCTGGAAACAAGACAAGTGCGGTCCCTTTGTGTGCTGGATCAGGAATAGTTCTATAGGTGATTTCTGAGATGAACCCCAAAGTTCCTTCTGACCCGATCATGAGATGCTGAAGAATTTCGAGAGGATCATGGTAATCTACCAAGGCATTCAAGCTGTAACCTGTAGTGTTTTTAATCTGATACTTGTGCTTGATACGGTCAGATAGTTCCGTGTTACTACAAACTTGATATGCAAGGGAGGCTAGGGAGTCCAACAGTTCACGATGATTCCTACGAAAACGTTCGCAGCTTTGTGGGTCGTCTGTATCGAGAAGATGACCATCCGCTAGAATGACTCGCATACTCTGCAGAGTGCGGTAGCTGTTGAAATCGACTCCACAGCACATGCCACTAGCGTTATTGGCTGCAATCCCACCAATCATCGCAGAATTGATGGAGGCTGGATCAGGGCCAATTTTTCTGCCAAATGGCTTCAAAATATCGTTTGCTCTTGACCCAATCACACCAGGTTCCAAGGCGATCCGTTCACCATTGGATTCTACTCTAGCACCAGTCCAATTCCCCGCTAACAAAACCAGTACAGAGTCGGTAATCGCTTGTCCTGAAAGACTAGTACCCGCAGCTCTAAAAGTTACTGGTATTTCTAGTTGATATGCCAAACGAAGGAGACTGGAGACCTCGTCCTCATCAGCTACTTTTACAACAACCTTGGGTACCATACGGTAAAAACTGGCGTCTGTACCATAAGCGAGACATCTGAGCTTATCTGTAAAAATTCTGTCTTCTGGCAAAAAACCCAGCAACCCTTTGCAAAAATCTTTGTACTTATCGGGTAATTCAGCTGGCAATCGAAAATTCGAAACGAGAAGTTGGTTTGCTAAAGCAGGGGTCATATTGATCTCGAACAAGAAATTTCAAAAAAACACACCGCAAACTAAGAATCTCAAATCGAATTTGCAATGCTTTTCCAGCGATCTCATCTCTGAAGACAAGAATGTAGTATCCATGAATTTTCCAAAGGAAACTGATCAAAATCCATTTAGTGAGGCTAGAATCTCAGCAGCGCCCATTTCCCTTGCTTTTCTTTCATGGCTGTTGCATATTTCAAATTCATCACTAAATGCGCATATACTGATTTGAAAAACTTAATGGATTTAGAACAGCACTTTACCAACTCCAATGGTCAGCGCCTACAAGCTTTATTGACCAAACAAATTGTTTTCCTTGATGGTGCGATGGGCACCATGATTCAGGGATACCATTTAAGAGAGGAAGACTTTCGGGGATCTTTCTACCATAAGCATACCCATGCACTTCAAGGAAACAACGATCTACTCTCTATAACCAAATCTGAGGTCATTAAAGATATCCACCTCAATTTTTTGCGAGCCGGTGCAAACATCATTGAAACCAATACCTTCAACGCAAACCGTATCTCCCAGGCAGACTACCAGCTAGAATCCGAAGTCTACAAAATCAATCTTCATGCAGCCCAAATTGCTAGAGATGCCATAAATTCATTCCAGCTTGAAAACCCTTCCCATCCCGCCTTTGTCGCTGGTGCGATCGGCCCAACGAATCGAACCACCTCCATGTCCCCAGATGTGAACAACCCTGCTTATCGGGCGGTCAATTTTGATGAGGTGGTCAATGCCTACAAGGAACAGGTGGAAGCACTGATTGAAGGAGAGGTGGACCTTCTTTTGTGTGAGACCAGCTTTGACACCTTGAACATGAAAGCCGCAATCTATGCGATTGAGCAGGTATTTGAGGAACAAAATATTCGCCTACCACTCTTCTTATCAGTGACCATTACTGACGCCTCGGGAAGAACTCTCTCTGGTCAGACTCTGGAAGCTTTTTACAACTCTATTGAACACGCCAATCCAATCGCAGTCGGAATCAATTGTGCGCTTGGCGCTCAGGAAATGCGTCCTTTCCTTGAAGAATTAAGCACAAAATCCAAATTTTTCATGGGTTGTTATCCCAATGCAGGTTTGCCTAATGCGATGGGCGAATACGACCAGACACCGGAAGAGTTTGCCAATTTCCTAAAGGATTTCGCTGAGCAGGGGTGGATGAACATAATGGGAGGTTGCTGCGGCACATCCCCGGATCACATCAAGCAAATGGTGGCAATAGTCCAAAAGATGCCTCCTAGAAAGCTTCAAACTGTAGATGCCTTTAGCCGATACGCTGGTCTTGAGCCTTTGAACGCCACCACAGACAAAGGTTTTCTCTTGATTGGAGAAAGAACCAACGTCACCGGATCGCCAAAATTCAAAAAATTGATTTTGAATGGGGACTTTGATGAAGCGCTCTCCATCGCCCGGCAGCAGGTTGAAGCAGGAGCTGACATTATCGATGTGAATTTCGATGAGGCCCTTTTGGACGGTGAGGCCTCAATGACGCACTTTCTGAACCTGATCGCCTCGGAGCCAGACATTGCCAGGGTGCCGATCATGATCGACAGTTCAAAATGGTCCGTGATTGAAGCAGGTCTGAAATGTATTCAGGGGAAAGCTTTAGTCAATTCAATTTCGCTGAAAGAAGGGGAGGAAGTTTTTCTTCGGCAGGCCAAAACTCTTCGCAGATATGGCGCAGCTGCAGTCGTGATGGCCTTCGATGAACAGGGTCAGGCTGCCTCCAAAGAAGATAAAGTTCGAATCTGCCAAAGAGCATATAAACTTCTGACAGAATCCATCGCCTTTCCTCCATCAGATATCATCTTTGATCCAAATATTCTAACGGTAGCCACTGGGATGGAAGAGCATAACAACTATGCACTCGATTTCATTGAAGCCACCAGAGAAATCAAGCAAGTCTGCCCAGGAGCAAAAGTTAGTGGAGGGGTTTCTAACATCTCATTCTCTTTTCGAGGGAATAACCCCGTCCGAGAAGCAATGCACTCCGCGTTTCTGTACCATGCCATCCAAGCAGGAATGGACATGGCAATTGTTAACGCAGGGATGCTTGCCGTTTATGAGGAAATCCCCTCAGAACTCTTGGAAAAAGTAGAAGATGTCTTACTGAACCGAAGAGATGATGCTACAGAGCGTTTGATTGAATTCGCAGAAGGCTATCAAGCAGAGGCGAAATCTGAGAAGAAAACCCTTGCCTGGCGAGAAGGAACTGTCCAGGAGCGTCTGACTCATTCTTTGGTCAAGGGAATCACAGACTTCATCCAAGAAGATACAGAGGCTGCACGACAATTATTTGATCGGCCTCTTGAGGTAATTGAGGGGCCTCTCATGGACGGAATGAGAATTGTGGGAGATCTTTTCGGTGAAGGGAAGATGTTTCTTCCACAAGTTGTCAAAAGCGCAAGAGTAATGAAGCAAGCCGTTGCCTACCTACTCCCTTTCATGGAGCAAGAAAAACAGAAAAATTCTGAATCATCTGCTAAAGCCAAAATCCTGCTGGCCACTGTGAAAGGAGACGTTCATGACATTGGAAAGAATATTGTGGGGGTTGTGCTGGCCTGCAACAACTACGAGGTGATCGACCTCGGTGTGATGGTACCTTGTGAAAAGATCCTACAAACAGCGAAAGAGCAACGAGTAGACATCCTGGGATTATCTGGTTTGATCACACCATCTCTTGATGAAATGGTTCATGTTTCCAGAGAAATGGAACGTGAAAACCTTCCTCTACCATTGTTAATTGGAGGAGCCACGACGAGCGCAGCCCATACAGCTGTAAAGATAGCACCCTCACGCTCAAATCCAGTCATTCATGTTCTTGACGCCTCTCGAGTAGTAAATGTCGTTGCAAAGTTGCTGAACCAAAAACATTCCGATGAGTTCATTGCTGAAATTCGAATCGAACAGGAAAAGCGAAGAGAGGCTTATTTCGAAAAAAGTGGGCGAAGACAGCTAGTAAGCCTAGAGGAAGCTAGAAAGCGGAATGTTCCAATCGACTGGAAGCAGACTACAATTCCTATCCCTGATTTCTTGGGAATTAGAGTTTTTGGTGGCAAGCATCTGGAAGCGGATAGTCATTTGTTTCCTGCCATAAGCTTGGAAGAATTGATTCCCTTTATCGACTGGACACCTTTCTTTCACGCTTGGGAGCTTCGGGGGCGCTTTCCCCAAGTCTTAGAGGATGAAAAAATTGGACAGGAAGCACAGAAACTATTCGACGATGCTCAACAAATTCTTAAGAAGATCCTAGACGAGAAAATGTTTCAGCCCAGAGCAGTTGCTGGATTTTTCCCTGCCAATTCAATCGGTGATGACATCATCGTTTTCAAAGATGATTCACGCTCAAAAATCCAAACCGTCTTTCATTGTCTGAGACAACAGGTTCCCAAAGACGGTTCACTGCCTCAGTACTCCCTTTCCGATTTCATCGCACCAATTGATTCTGGGAAAGCGGATTATCTTGGCGGTTTTGCAGTGACTACCGGTCATGAAGTTGAGGAGGCTGCTCAGGCTTATACTCGTGAAAACGACGACTACAATGCCATCATGATCAAAGCACTGGCGGATCGCTTAGCAGAAGCTTTTGCAGAATATCTTCACATGCGTATGCGTGAATGGTGGGGCTTTGGCAAAAGTGAGGCACTCTCCAAGGAGGATTTGATTGCTGAGAAATACCAAGGCATCCGCCCAGCTCCTGGTTATCCTGCTCAACCAGATCACACTGAAAAACCAATTCTGTTTGATCTCTTAAAAGTAAATGAACACACAGGAATTAGTCTTACAGAAAACTTAGCAATGTGGCCTGCCAGTTCGGTCTGTGGTCTTTACTTTTCTCACCCACAATCACGCTATTTTGCAGTAGGCAGAATAGGCCAGGACCAAGTCGAGGATTACGCAAAAAGAAAACAACAACCTCTCTCTGAAATTGAACGCTGGCTGGGGCCTGTTCTGGGTTATGAACCAAAAGCTGCCTGACTAATCAAATTCTAATTGATCGATCCCAATGCGCATCATCGAGATGTACCACAATCGACCATTCGTCTTCTCAATTGAGGTTTTTCCACCCAAGACAGAAGAAGGAATGGTGAATCTTCAAGAAAAGCTAAGAACTTTTTCTTTATTCAAACCTGATTACATTTCCGTTACTTATGGTGCCGGAGGAGGAACACGGCAAAACACTCAGCAACTTGCTGGCTTTATTGGCAACGAACTAGGAATTGAGGTATTAGCCCACCTGACTTGCGTCAGTCACACCCGTAAAGATGTGAGTCTCCTGAAGGAGCAATTTTTAAGTGAGGGTGTGGAAAACATTATGGCGCTGCGTGGAGATCCACCCACCACCGAGAAAACGTTTGAGCCAATGCCTGGAGGCTACCGCTACGCAAGTGAATTAATCGAAGATCTTTCTCGAGATCGGCGTTTTGGAATTGGCGCAGCCGGCTATCCAGAAACTCATATTGACGCCATTAGTTCCCAAATGGATCGGTATTTCTTAAAACAGAAAATCGAAAGAGGAGCCGAATTCGTGATCAGTCAGTTTTTCTTGGAAAACCAGAAATTTTTAAATTGGCGTGATCAGTTGTATCGAGAGGGAGTAAGAATTCCTATGATTCCCGGACTCATCTGTGCGCAATCTTCCAGCCAGATCCAGAGATTCGCAAAGATGTGTGGTTGCATGGTTCCAAGCGAACTCATTAAGAATTTAGAACGTTTTGAAGGAAATGCTGAAGATAGCCTGAGAGTCGGCTTAGATCACGCAGAAAAACAATTGAATGGTTTGATCAGAGAAGGGATTACAGGCGTGCATCTATACGCTCTCAACCGGTCCGAAGTTGTCAATGCTTTGGGACCAACGATGGTAGGTTTGAAGAGCAGAACGGACCTAAGATCAAGCTTAGAAAACGACGGTAGGCTTGGCTTCTGACAGTGCAATCTCAATCATTTCTCGGAAACGTGATCTATTTGGGAAGCCACTTGTCTGGAGATAATCATCGGCAGTCAAAGTTTGACTAACCTCTAAGTATTTTCCCCGCACTTTCATGCTTTCGCCCTCTTTTTTCAGTGTCTTGATCTTACAGCGATATTTCAACTCAAGGTTTTCATCCACCATTCTCAGGTAACACATTACATGCTCTAAATTCGGAAATTCCCGACTGCCTGTTGGCGGATCTAGCTGGACTTCTGTCCATCCATCTTTGAATTTGGGGCTTCTCTGAACGAACTGGAATTGAGTTGAAAAGGTTTGGAGAAAACTCTGAAGTAGCTCCATCATCTTTACAGGCACATCCAATCTGCCTCCACGATCCAACACATCTTCTCCCCCAAAAAGTAGAAACAAACTACCGCTCTTATCTGTGATTGGTGCATCGCTAGGCAAATTAAACCGCCAATTGAACGACAATTGCTGATTGCCATCCAAACTCAGGTCCTTCTGTATATTTTCTCGATGTAGCATCTCCCAGCAATCCTCTTCACCAGCCTTAACCTTCTTAAAATTTCCGTAAGCTAGAAGTACATCTACAGTGTTGGTTATCACTTTCTCCTCATTCATATTTCGAATGGAGAGTTTCCCTTCGATAGCTTCTCCCTGAAGCCATTCCTCTTTGGCAGTCAGAAGTTGGTATTCAAGGGGCCTATCAAAAAATGTACTTCGCATGATTCTTTAAATTGATTTTGTAATGAGGAAATTAAAAAAGTAGATTTGTAACACTCAGGCTTGCTGAGTGAAAAGGTGGCAAATAAAATATCGATCACTGGTGTTGCAAATTACATTCGCAGATTGCAGGATAACATCCTTGTGGCTTTAGGCTTACTAAATAAAAGTTTCAATTAGTTGACCATTTGGTTGTAAAGGAAGCAAATGTCGAAGAATATTGTCATCACTCCAGGTGACGGAATTGGGAAAGAGGTCACTGTTCAGGCACGCAAAGTCATGGAATACATGGCAAAGCGCTTCCAGTTAGTGCTTGAATTTACTGAAGTGCCAATCGGAGGTACTGCTTATGATTTAACAGGAACACCACTACCTGATGAAACCCTCCAAGCTTGTAAAGCAGCAGATGCCATTCTTTTAGGCGCTGTGGGAGGACCTCAGTGGGAAGCTCTTGACTACTCAGTCCGACCAGAGAGAGCATTACTCGGACTACGAGGAGAATTGCAGCTTTATGCTAACCTACGACCAGCTCAAATCTATGGAGAATTGGTTGGAGCATCTACACTGAAGCCCGAAGTTGTTGATGGTGCTGACATCATGGTCATTCGTGAATTGACTGGGGGTATTTATTTTGGGCAGCCTAAAGGAGTCGAGATCCGGAACGGAGAGCGAGTTGGTTTCAATACTCTAGTCTATTCTGAGTCTGAAATTCGACGAATTGCCAAGGTTGGCTTTGAGACTGCGCAGAAACGTAGCGGTCGCTTGACATCCGTAGACAAGGCCAATGTGCTAGAGGCCACAGAATTATGGCGTAACGTTGTCCAGGAAGTTCACAATGACTATCCCGACGTAGAGCTAAGCCATATGTATGTTGATAACGCTGCCATGCAATTGATTAGAGCACCAAAGCAATTCGATACGATTGTGACCACCAACATGTTTGGAGACATTTTAAGTGACGCAGCCGCCATGATCACTGGCTCAATTGGTATGCTCCCATCTGCAAGTCTTGGAGGAAAAGTCGGCCTATATGAGCCTGTCCATGGCTCGGCACCAGATATTGCTGGGCAAGACCTGGCAAATCCACTTGCAACAATCCTTTCTGTAGGGATGCTTTTCCGTTACTCCCTTGACCTTCGCGAGGCAGATGAACTGATTCAAAAAGCGGTTGAAACCACGATCAAAACCTACCGGACCGCTGACATCATGGCAGAAGGGAAAACAAGCGTTGGTTGTCAGAGGATGGGAGAGGAAGTGATCAAAAGCTTAGAACAGATCTAATTTTCCACCATCACCTTAGATGAAAACCTGTGCCTTCCTGAATGAGCTTCGAGGCACAGGACTCCTCAAGATAATTACCATCTATCAGTAACAAAACATGTCGCAAAATCGCTACAACTGGGATGAGCGTTTCCGTTATTGGCTAGACAGCTTCATGTCTAAAGGTGGAACATCCGTTTTCCTATCCCTCTTGTTTTTATTTTTTGTAGCTTTTGTAGTGATGGGAACGCTTCGTTTTGTTGTGTTCCTTATTTTTCCTGATGAAACAATTGAGGATGGGACCTTCCTGCTATGGCACGCGTTCTTTCAGATTATCGATTCTGGCTCCCTAGCAGAATTAGATGCAGGGTCGAACTTTCCTGGAAAGCTTGTCGCGATCATAACGATCTTCATAGGCTTGGTTCTATTTTCGAGCATGGTGGCGTTCATCACTCAAGAATTTGAAAATCGCATATCCACACTCAAGAAAGGCAAGAGCCAAGTCCTTGAAGAAGATCATGTCCTGATTGTTGGCTTTAGTGAGAGAGTGATTGAGATCATTAAAGAATTAATTGTAGCCAATGAATCAGACTCCGGAGTCGTGGTTATCGTCGCGGAGATGGATAAAGAGGCAATGGATGACTATCTTCGGGATTCTATCCAAGACTTCAAAACTACCAAAATCATCACGAGAAGTGGTTCCACCACTAGCATCAGAAATCTCAAAGGTGTTGGCATTCAGCATGCCCACTCTGTGGTCGTCCTCAATAATGCAAAGTCTTCAGACAGCAACGAAGCCAAGGAATTGGCTGATGCGAGAGTGATTAAGACAATCATGGCAGTAGTCGCTGCCAAAGGGGAAGAAGCCCCACCTGTCATTGCTGAAATTTATATTGAGCGGTACCGACTTCTCGCAGAAACAATTGTACAAGGTAAAGTTACCACAATGAATGAGGCCGACATCCTCGCTCGGATGTTGGTGCAGACCTCACGTAATAAGGGTCTGGCGATGGTATATGCAGATCTAGTCGGCTTTGAAGGCAATGAATTTTATTTTTTCAAACCTGACGAGGGATGGAACGGCGTAAACTTCGGTGACCTGCAATTTCAATTTATGGAAAGTGTACCTCTGGGATTACGTCTCCCATCTGGTGAGATTTTGCTGAATCCACCCCGAGAACGTATTCTCCAAGAAGAAGATGAAATTGTTGTTCTGGCAGAAGATGATTCAACTATAAACTTCTCGTCTGAAAGAGTTTTTGAACCTAAGGTTCACCCCTACAGTGATCTAAGAAAGGTAATTCCCGAAGAGCATCACCTGATTGTAGGGTGGAATAATAAGGCACCAATTGTACTTAGTGAATACGCAGGCTACATGGCACCAGGGTCCTCTGTCGACCTCCTAATCGAAGCGAACGCAGATCCTGAAATTCGCAAAGACTTTGAGAAAATTGCTAGTCAATTCCCAGATGTTCAAATGAACTTTAATGAGATCGATTTTCAGTCAGAGGAAGAGCTCGACAACCTAGGACTACCTGGCTATACAACCGTCTCAATCTTGGCTGGAAGTGGGGATGAGGCTGAAGAGATTGATGCCCGAACGATTATGCGTCTCCTGCAGATACGTAACATTTTCAAAGAAGCTGAAAAAAGTAGTGGTGTTCCCACAGAAACCAAATTGATTAGTGAAATCGTCAACTCTGAAAATACTGAGCTGATTGTTCAAGTTGGTGTAAAGGACTTTTTAATATCCAACCAGTTCGTCTCAAGAATCTTTGCCCAAGTAGCTCTCGAAAAAGACGTAATGCATGTCTATGATGATCTTTTCCAAAAGGAAGGGAGCGAGATTTATATCAAGCCCATAGACCTTTATTTCGAGCAGCCCGAGGGTCTGAATGTCACTTTTGCAGACTGCGTATTGGCAGCTCAACAGAGGGATGAGGTGTGCTTTGGAATCAAGCTGGGGCGGCAGGAAACCGAGATAGAACACAATTTTGGCATTTATATCATCCCACCAAAGGATAGACACTACACTTTAAGAGATGATGATGCGCTAATTGTCCTAGCTGAAGAAGAGGATTAGACCCTAGAACCGTGCGCTCAGTCCCATGTTGAGAAGATACTGATTGAACGCCCCAGCATTTACCTTCCAGTTTTGAAACGCCCCCAATGCATGGATTCTGAGACGCTCGTCTGTTGTAGGGTAAACCTCGATTCCCGCGCTAATTTCGTTACGGTAATCCAGAAAAGCACTATTCAATCTTGATTCAGAAACCATATCATAGGTCCACTTGGCAAATGGAATTGGGCTTTGAACAGGTTTGGTTTTTGGATCAATACGATATTCCAAGGCAACCGTGCTTGCCTCCCTTTCAATCGATTTATTTGCTGGGGAAATTCCATAATAACTACCGTGAATCAAATCTAGATCCAGATAGGCTTCTGCAAAATTGAGCCTGGTTCCTGCGGAAATCAATTGCTCTGGTACTAAACATTTCAAGTCACTGCAAGAATCAACTGGCTTTTCACTCTTCTTCGGGAAGAAACCCACCTGCAATGTAGGCTCAAGCAGACCGGATCCCAGCACACCATACCAAGCTGCGTTGTATCCAAGGTTTTGATCACTTTTGCCATTGCCTTGAGGCTGATTGACAAGTTGGAGCACTCCATATTGCGGGACTTCATTTCCTCGGAATCTGAATTCCTGAATCAACCCAAGCCCAACTTCATACAAGTCTTGAATTCTCTCTCCCTGGATTGAATAGCGGTACACGTCCAAACCATTATTCATCCCCTCTCGACCACCCTGCAAAACGAATTGCTTACCGATTTTCAAATCGAGATCAGTCCCAACACGATATTCTACAAAAAAGTACTCCAGACTACTTTGGGTACCATCGGCGTGGCCAGATTCATCGAGATTTGCATCTAGGCTTAGTCGGAGACGATAGCTAAATGCTTCACCTAGTCCCCCCCTAACATTCACGTTGCCCCGATCTAGGCGAAAGCCCAATCGAGTTTGTTCTTTACCATCGTCAAACTTCAGTGTTTTTGCGTCGTATTCTGCATCCTGGGTCTGTATCTGGAAACTAGTTCTGAATTCAAGATCTACTTCTGGATAATCTTGAGCATGAACTTGTTGGAAAAAACCCCAGATCAGAAAGATAGAAATTTGTGAGTAAATTATTGAACGAAACATTCTTGCTCCTCAAAGAAATGTATAGAAAGATTCAAACTCAATGTTTTCTTTTATTCAGTGATCAAAATCTTGAACTCTGTTTGAATAGGACTCTTCAAACCGTTCCACGTCATCAAAACCGAGGTATTCACCTTGTTGAATTTCAAGTACCTGAAGGGAGATTTTGCCTGAGTTGCTCAGGCGGTGGGTGACAGTCCTAGGAATATGGATCGATTCATTTTCTGACAGTATGTGGGTTTCCTGACCACGAATAACGTCAGCAGCCCCTCGGACAATCACCCAATGCTCACTTCGATGTCGATGGCGCTGGCTGGATATGTATCTCCCCGGTTCTATTTCAAGAAGCCTCACACGATAAACACTGTTCTCAAGCAGTGTGGTGGCACTGCCCCAAGGCCTCAATACTCTTGTGTGGAACTTATATTCATGTCGATCACTCTCTTTCAGAGTGTCCACCAGATGCTTCACGTCTTGAGAACGGGATAAATCACAGACAAGGAGTGCATCATCCGTTTCTACGATGATCAGATTCTCCACTCCAATACTTGTTACTAGTTTTTTTGTGCTGAAGATCAAAGAATTGCTGGTCTCATGGGAAATAACGTTTCCACGGAGGACATTCCCGTTCTCATCTTTTTCAGAAACTTGGTAGATGCTCTCCCAACTTCCAAGGTCACTCCATCCCATTTCAACAGGAAGCACGGTTACGTGGTTGGACCGTTCCATTACGGCATAATCGACCGAAATGTTGGGAGACTTTTCAAAAAGTTTGCTGACCTCTTCATCATTCAGCAAATCTGTGGAAGGCTCTTCTTCAAGGAATAATTTCGCCAATTCAGGAGCACAACTGGCAAATTCCTGCTTCCAGGTACGGACTGAAGCCATGAAAATGCCTGCATTCCAAGTATATTGCGAGGAAGCAACAAACTTTTCGGCTCTCTCCTGGCTCGGCTTTTCCAGAAATTTCTCAACTTTGAAGCCTGGCCCACAAGGTTCACCCGCACAGATATAACCATAGCCCGTTTCAGGACGATCCGGCTTAATCCCAAAGGTTACTATGAAACCTTCGTCTGCGAGTTGCTGAGCTTGAAGAAGAGCTTCTTGGAAGCGATCTGGAGCTTGAATGAGATGGTCTGCTGCAAGAATCACTACCGGCTCATCAGCTTCCACATCCTTCAATGTTGATATTCCCCAGAGCAGTGCAGGCGCAGTGTTCTTGGCTTGTGGTTCCAGCAATACTTGATGCGCTTTCAGATTCGGAATCACCTGCTCCATTTGCTGTCGTAGTTCAAACTCATGAGTGGCAGAACCGATGACAACAATCTTCTCAGGGGGAACAATGGGATCAAGTCTTCGACAAGTGTCTTGAAGAAGAGACTCGTGGGATGATCCCAAGTTCAGAAACTGCTTCGGACTCATTGTTCGACTGTAGGGCCAAAGCCGAGTTCCACTTCCCCCTGCCAGTATCATGGCAATCATTCAGACACTCCTGAGGCTGATTTTCTTGAAATGCGCTTGATTCTGCAAAAATTGTGGCAGGCAATATAGGACACTATTTTCCATCAACTAAGTTTTGAAAAATGAAAACTTCTAAAACCATCACTCAACAAGGATTACGCTATGGATCATTTTGAAATAGCAATTGTCGGCGCCGGTATTTCAGGTTTGATGGCGGCAACTTATCTAGCCGAAAAAGGCAAAAACTCGGTTCTTTTCGATAAAGGAAGAGGACCTGGTGGTAGAATGAGTACCAGGCGTTTTGGCGAATTCAGACTGGATCACGGTGCCCAATTTTTTACAGTTCGCGATCCTCGTTTCGAGAAGTATGTCCAGAGTTGGGAGAAAGCTGGGGTAGCAAAAATTTGGTGCAAGGGGTTTTCTGGTACCGGTGATGGCCATCCAAGATTTCGCGGTACTGAAGGAATGAACTCCATACCAAAATGGCTGGCTGGTCAACTTGATGTCAGAACAGGTCACAAAGTGAAATCTGTCCGATTCGTCAATCAATCCTGGCATTTAGATTTTGAAGCATCCCCCAGTGTGTCTGCAGATCAACTCTTGATGACTTCTCCAGTGCCCCAAACGATTGCTCTTCTGGAAGCTGGGCGGGTAGAACTTTCAACTTCTACCAAGAACTACCTTAGTTTGATTTCTTATGATCCATGCATTGCGATGATGGTTCTCCCCAAAGATCCTTTATCTATGCCGGAACATGGAGGATGGCAAATCAATGAAGAGCCACTGCAATTTGTTGCAGATAATCAACTCAAGGGGCTTCCAAATCCAGGGCAAGCCCTAACTTTTCACTTAGGCCCCCAAGCAAGTACTGAACATTGGGAAAGTGAGCCAGAAAAGCTGATTGAGTTAGTTAGAGGAGAGCTGAGAGAAAGAGGTAAAGAGCTTGATATCAAGGACATTCAAATACACCGCTGGCGCTACAGCCAGCCAGCTAGACTTCATGATGAGTCGTTTCTCGTGGCCGAGGGTGTCCCGAATTTAGTTTTTGCAGGAGACGCTTTTGCGGGACCAAAGATTGAAGGAGCCGCTCTATCTGGCTTATCAGCTGCTCAGGCTATGATCGCCTGAACAATTCTAGCTCATCAGAACCGATTGAAAACTGATAATACAATTCAATTATTCTGTGCCGGAGCTGTCTCAGTAGGAGCAGCATTTTGAGGATTATCCACCTTCTGTGGAGGATCCGTTGAGGGTGCTAGGGCCGGGGCTGCCGTTTGCTCCAGATCTTTAGATGGAACTTCCTCTTCATTTGGAGGAATAACTACTCCATCAGCTGGGATTTGTATTTCAGTCGCAGGTAAAAGAGGTTCCTCTACTCCCGGAACGACTGGAACTGCTTTAATATCCCTCACGACTGATTCCCGAGCTTTTTCAGAAGAAAGGTAGGCCAGGACCAGCGAGGTCAACATGAACAGAACGGCGACCACTGTTGTGGCTTTGCCGATTCCACTCATTTCTGATCTAGTTGACTGCGCTTGTCCCACTCCTCCAAAGGCTGCACCTAATTCGGCACCTCGCCCAGACTGCATGAGCACGAAGAAGATAATGAGCAAACAAACGAAGACATGAAGAATTAAAACCAAAGAAAACATGGGTATGAATCCAGATCAGTTTTGAGCAGAGAGGATGATGCTTTTGAAGTCTTCCAGTTGAAGGCTAGCACCTCCTACTAAAGCTCCGTCTATATCAGATTTAGCGAGCAGTTCAGGGGCATTACTGCCCTTGACACTGCCTCCATAGAGGATTGGAATTTCTGCGGCTACAGCAGCGTTTGTAAGGCCAATTAGTTGTCCCCTGATAAATTGATGCATCTCATTAGCTTGATCAGGGGTGGCTGTTTTACCCGTCCCGATTGCCCAAACTGGCTCATAAGCAACGATGCATCTGCGGAGGTCATCCAGAGCAATATCTTTTAATCCTTCAGCAAGTTGATTCCCGACAACGGATTGTTCCTCCCCAGCTTCTCGCTCTTCCAAAGTTTCTCCAATGCAAAGAATTGGATGTATTGCTGACTGGAGCAGTCTTTTGACCTTCTTGCTGATGAGTTCGTTATCTTCCTGAAAATATTGACGTCGTTCAGAGTGACCCACTAGGCAATACTGTACGCTACATTCCCTCAACTGCTCCACAGAGATCTCACCTGTAAAAGCTCCAGAGACTTCGTGGTGGACATTTTGAGAACCGATTCCAATGTTCGAATTTTGGGCGGATTCTTCCAAAGCCTGGAGAAGAGTATAGGGAACACAAAGTACCACCTTTGCCGAAGTGCTAATTTTCGACAAAGCAGCGACCATCTCGGTCAACAATCCCTTACTTCCATTCATTTTCCAGTTGCCAGCAATCATTGGCTTTGGCAAGCGCACCTCATTAAACAATTTTCTTAAGTAGATGTCTTTTTAGGTAAAGCTTGAAATTTTTATTCATAAATCCTGATTTCTCAAGTCTTTTCAGATTCATCACTGCTTCCATACCAAAGAGTTACCAAGCTATTTCTTCCCCATCCCAGGCATAGAAACCGCCTCTGGGCTTCTTTTCGGTATTTTTGATTACATCCAAGAGGCAATTGACACTGTAGTCAATGCTAAAAAGTTTTTCAGGTGCCAAATTTTTGCTGAAAGGTTCACTAAGCCTAGTACTGACCGTCCCAGGGTGTAGAGCCAGGACTTTTGTATTGGGATTTGTCCGATGAAACTCGATTGCAATGTTGCTAATCATCATGTTTAACATTGCCTTCGATCCCCTGTAACTGTACCAACCTCCCATGCGGTTATCTTCAATACTGCCTACTCTTGCTGAAATTGCTGAAAAAACTGATGGTTGGTCATGCTTGAGAAGCTTCTGGAAATATTTTGCAAGCAGCAATGTTGGTAAGGCATTCACTTTAGCTGATTCAAGTAACTGGTTGGCATTAATTTGGCGCAAACTTTTTTCAGGACCATGTTCAGCGTTGTGAAGATAGCCAACGCAATTGATGACTAGATCTAATTTATTCGTCTCCTGGCTGACCATTTTTGCGACATTACTAACATCTTCCTCACAGGTACTGTCTGCCAGAATAGGAATCAATACTCGGGGATTATTTGTAGCTAACTCCAGGAGTTCTTTGGCGGTTTCGGCACTTCGATAGGTAGCAAAAATTTTTTGAGGAGCCTGACTCAGCAATTGCTTCACAAAACCAAGCCCCAAGCCTCGATTTCCACCATTGATCAAAATCTCACCGAAGTCTTCGTACATCTTTAGCACCTTATGGTTAGTCCAGATTACTACTCAGAATTGAAATTGGTTAGTTTTCAAGAGAGTTGTACAGAGCCAAATAACTGTTGTAGCGCAAGGGATGAATTTGTCCGGCTTCCAAAGACGCTAACACAGCGCAGTTAGGTTCATGACGATGCGAGCAACTACTGAAGTGACAATTTTCGCGAACTTCAAATTCGACAAAATACTGATCCAACTCAGCTTGTTCTACATCCCAGGGTCTCAACTCACGAACTCCCGGTGTATCAACAAGAAAACCACCTTCGGGCAAAGGGAACATCTCTGCCAAAGTCGTCGTATGACGCCCCTTTCCAACTTTTTGATTAACAGCGCCAATTCGGATTTCCCAATCTGGATAGAGAGCTTTGACCAAGGAAGATTTTCCTACCCCAGAGTGCCCAGCCAAAACTGAGATTTTGTTTTTCAACGAATCTCTGACCTCTTCAATACCAATCCCTTGCTTTGCGCTGATTCCCAAAACTCGGTAGCCCAAATCATTGTAAAGGTCTCGAATTATTAAAAACTCAGCTTCTGAACCCAGATCAGTTTTATTCAGTATCAGGATTGGTTCTAAGTCTCCTCTAAGGCCTGCAACCAAAAGCCGATCAACAACGCCATTTCGAAAATCTGGTTTTTTCAAGGAAGCTACGATCAGGATTTGGTCGGCATTCGCTACGATTACCTGTTCCAGTTGTCGTTCAGGAATATGCCTTGAAAGCCGACTTTTTCTGGGAAGGATCTTGTGGATCCAACCAGCATCTTCGGAAGCATCCAAATCAATCTCAACCAGGTCCCCCACTGCAATCTTCTCGTCATAGCGGCTTTCTTGGAACAAGTTCCCCTTCACACGACAGAGCCTGGTCTCCCCTTCACAATCGACGTAATAGAAACTTCTGGTTCGTTTACGAACAATTCCTTTTTGGAACATTGATCAAATCATCATTGAATTAGCAACCACAGAAAAACCCTAGAAAATTAGCACCAGCACCTTATTAACCAACTGAACTTTTGTTAGAAATTCTTGTGGAGTTGCAGAAAAAAGATCATTAGAGCAGGCGACTTTAACAGTGAAATTGGGAAGCATAATCACCAGGGGGGATGCGTTGGCGAATTGATCAAAATTCATCATGAACTAGTCTTAATTCACTCGTTGAATTTTCCAAACTTGATGAATCTTGGGGTTGCGGGCGAAATCGGGTGGTAGAAGCTCACTACTCAAGTCTTGAAAATGAAGATTCGGCAAACTGCCCTGATCCAGCTTGAACTTCCGATTGTTGGTTGAGAATAACAAGACCCCATCTTTTTCCAATAAGCGTGAGACCTGATTGAGCATCTCCACATAATCTCTCTGAACATCCCAAGTCCCCCTCATTGATTTCGAGTTTGAAAAGGTAGGTGGATCTAGAAAGATCAGATCAAAAGTTCCTTTTTGATTAGCAATCCATTCCCTGCAATCGGCTTTAACTAAAATGTGCCTTCTTAAATCCAGACTGTTCAGGCTGAAATTATCTTTAGCCCAGCCTAAATAATTCCCCGACAGATCCACGGAAACACTACTTTTAGCTCCTCCAGCTGCCGCGTAAACGGTCCCCGTGCCCGTATAGCAAAAAAGATTTAAGAACCTCTTATTCTCTGCCATCTCACGAATCAAAGACCTGGTGGGACGATGATCCAGAAATATGCCTGTATCTAAGTAATCACGTAAATTAACCCAGAATTTGAGTCCACCTTCCTCAATAACCAGTCTTTCTTGGGTCTGCGCAAGTCGATCATATTGATTTAGTCCAGTTTGTCTTTTGCGCTTTTTCAATATCACTGATTCTGATTTACAGTTCATTACCTCAGGAATGACCTGCAAGACCTCCAACAGTCGTCTTTCTGCAGCAAGAAGATTGATGTTTTTTGGTGGATCGTATTCTTGAATTTGAATTTGTTGACCGTAGACATCTACTGCCACTCCATATTCTGGGATATCTTTATCATAGAGGCGATAGCATTGAATTTTCTCTTTCTTCACCCAGGGCTCAAGGCGTCTCAAATTTTTCTTCAATCGCTGCGCAAACGCAGAGTCATTCACTGTAAATGATTCAATTGAATGCTTTTGGCTGTTCGATTCAGCAAGAGGCTCAGGCAGCATCCTGTAGAGTTGACACGGTATGGCTCCATTACGAAAGGGATGCCGCTTGTCATATCGTAGTTGAAACTCTTCCCAAGGAGATTCCTCAGCCAGAATTACTGAGAATTCCCAATTCAGAAATCTCTGCTGACGTAATTGCCCGAGTGTTCTGTAAATTTTCTTGATCTCAGAAGATTGTCCAATTCGCTCCCCGTATGGGGGATCCGAGAGCAGCAGGCCTGTATCCTGATTCGGCTCCCATAGAGCTAGTTCCTTGGATTCCAACTGAATGTGATCAAGAATACCAAGTCTTTGCAGGTTGTTTTTTGTTTGTTCGATAGCTTGTTCTGAATGATCTCCCCCAAAAATTGGTGGTAAGCTGTCAAGCCCGTCAGCCCTTCGCTCAATCGCCTCTTGTCGTAACCTTTTCCAGATTCCAGCGTCAAATCCCAACCAAGACTTAAAGCCAAAATCTTTTCGGATTAGTCCTGGTGCCCAATCAGCAGCCATCAAAAATCCTTCCGCCAAAATTGTTCCTGATCCACACATCGGATCCAAAAGCGCAGCACCCTTCTTTGCCTTCATAGGCCACCCACATTGCCAAAGTAGTGCGGCTGCTAAATTTTCTTTAAGTGAGGTGAGCCCCTGCTCTTGACGGTAACCACGTTGATGCAGACTCACTCCAGAAAAATCTAAAGAAAGCTTTAATTGATCAGCCTCCAAATGGGCCCAGAAACTCACATCGGGATTTTTGGGGTCAACATTGGGACGAATCCCTGTTGAGTCCCGAAAATGATCTACCAAGGCGTCCTTCAGGCGTTGCGATCCATAATGGGGATGACGAATATGTTGATTGGTCCCGTGAAAACTGATTGAAAACGTTTGATTCGGGTGTAGGTGCTCCTGCCAAGGGAATTCACGGGCATTCTGATAGATCGAATCTCCATCTTTTCCATCCCATTCCCCAAGTTGGAGCAGCACTCGATTTGCCAGTCGAGACCATAGACAGATACGAAAACCTGCTTCTAAGGGAGCTTCAAGGGAGACTTTGCCAGCAGAAGGCTTCAAATCCTTGTAACCAAGACTTCGTAACTCTTGGTCTAATAGTTTTTCTATGTGTAATGGGCAGGTGATAACCCAACGCAGAGCAGAACTCATTGTTGAGCCAACCAAGGCGGGCGAAGGGCTAGTTGCTTTTTAAAAATGGGACAATCCTCATCATGAGGTGGACGAAGATAACCAATACTCATCAGGAATTCTCCAACAATTTCTCCCCCAACAAATTGGAATCCTGATTTCTTGAAGGTAGCAACCCATTCAAGCTTTGGGAGTGGGTGTTGTTGTGCAATCCAATGGGCAAATCCACCGTGCTCTCGCAACGACCTAATGATGTTCCCATTATGTCGAATTGCTTGAATTTTCAGTTTATTGCGGATGATTTTTGGATTTTCGAGAAGGGATTCAATTTCTGAGGTTTGAAGATCAGCCACCCGGTCGACATCAAAGTCAAAAAAAGCTTCGTTGATGGCTTCTCTCTTCTTCAGGACAGTGAGCCAACTTAGCCCTGCCTGAAAAACCTCCAAAGATAGCCGCTCAAAAAGTTTTGCTTCTTCATTTACAGGGAAACCGTATTCAAGGTCATGGTAGGGTCCGTGATATGGATGTCCATAAGCTAGTTGGCAATAGCTCATGTTGCCGAAGAATTCTTGTTCAATTCTGCAACAGAGGATGCCTCACAACCTTCAACCCAGATCGCCTGCCCATTTGTGAAGTGTTCTTTCTTCCAAATTGGAACTGACTTTTTAACCGTATCAATAATGAATCTACTGGCTTCATAGGCATCTTTTCGATGTGAACTCGCCACCACGATACCAATAGAACAGTCGGAGATCCGCATTTTGCCAAATCGGTGGATGACTTCCACATAATGCAGGTCCCAGCGGTTTTTTGCCTCCACAACAATTTCAGCGATTTGCTTTTGCGCCATGCTTTCGTGAGTTTCATATTCCAAAAAATCTACGGCCCTGCCTTCACTGTGGTCTCGGACATCCCCAGAAAATAGTAAAACAGCACCAGCGGCAGCATTTTTCGCTCTGGCCAGTAAGCCGTTCAAATCTATCGTCTCTCGCGTAACTTGAGAAGTCATTCTCACATCCGTTCAGGGGGCTCAATCCCCAACAAATTTAATCCAGTTGATAACGTTGCCGCTACAGCAGAAAACAGGTTTAGTCGAGCAAGCTGTAGGTCCTTAGATTCAGCGTGCTTAACAGAACAACTGCTGTAACATCGACTAAAATCCTTGCATAATTCAAAGAGGGTTCGGGCAAGTAAGGATGGACGATATTGTTCTGCAGCTTGGTAAACGATATCATTGAAATCAAACAATTTACGTATCAAAGCCTTCTCATGGGAATGCTTCAACAGTTCAAAATCTATTTCAGCGTGGGGGTCAAAATTCTCAAACTGACGCACAATGCTTCGTATGCGAACATATGCGTAGATTAAATAAACGCCTGTATCCCCCTCTGAAACTAGCCAGTCCTTCAATGAAAACGTGATCTGCTTGTTCGGATCTTGGTTAAGCATTCCATATTTGATAGCTGCGACTGCCACCTTTCGAGTTGTAGATTGGATTTCCTCATCAGACCAACTTTCTCGATGTGACTCAAGGTAGTTGTTTCGCACAAAATCACACATTTCCTGCTGTAGTTTCGAAAACAGGATGACGTTCCCGGCCCTAGAACTCATCTTGCCTTCGGGCAATACTACTAAGGCATATGGCAGATGAAAACAACGGCTAGCCTGTTCATATCCCATCTTCTTTAGTGTCGCAAACACCTGCTGAAAATGAAGAGTTTGTTCAGCACCAACTACATAGATCGAACGTTCTATCCCAAATTCTTCGAACTTCCGCTTGGCAAGGGCTAGATCTTTAGTTGAATAGAGCGTATTGCCATCTGATTTCAGCAAAAGGAAAAAACCCAGTTTTTCATCATTTAAATCAACGCCAATCGCCCCATCTGATCTTTGAAAAAGGCCGTCCTCGGCCCCTTGGATAACTAACTGTTTGCCCTCTTCATCAACTTCAGATTCATAAAAGACATGATCGAACTCTGTTCCCAGCCAGCTATAGATCTGATCAAAATCCTCCAAGGACCAATTTCTTGTCTCCTCCCAGATCTGAGTTATCTGAGGCTCTTTCTCTTCTAACTTAGCGAGTAAAGCACTAATTTTCTTTTGAGTTTCTTCCTTCTCTGGTCCAGTTTGACTTTCCAAGGCCAAAGTTGATGCAGTGTAAAGTTCGCCCAACCATTCCCCCTTACGGACAGATGGAGGAACTTCGTTATTTTTTTCTTGGTAGTACCAGAGGCATTTAGCGATGTGAGTTCCAACATCGCCTATATAGTTTGCTGCTATCACTTGGTAGCCATTGTAGCGGAATAACCGAACTAGACTATCTCCAAGAGCAACATTTCTACAATGGCCGACGTGAAAACCCTTGTGGGTATTGGGCTGGGAAAACTCGATCATCACTCGAGTTTTCTGCTCTAAAGAGTTCTTTGAAAACCAATTCCCATTATGAACTTCAGGTAACACCTGCTTAGCCATTTCGGATGAATTAACTTTCACATTCAGATAGGGTCCAAGCGAGGAAAAACTTTCAAAAAGGTTAGATTCATTGAAATTATCTTGAAGAGCCAACATTAATTCATTGGCAATTTGCGCTGGGGCTTTTCTGAAAACTTTTGCAAGGGTAAAGCATGGGAAAGCGTAGTCACCCATTTCCTGCTGTGGAGGAGTCTCAATTAACCCAACCAGTGATTCCAAAGTACATTCATAATCGGGTTGAAGTTTGAGCAGGGTTTGGTGGATACCCACTCCAAGACTTCGTACAAAAATATTCATGATGGATCGAAGTAGTATTCAGAAAAAAACAAAAATGATCCAAAAAATTGCAGGAAAAAGGCAAGTTTGATCAAGAAATGGAAAGGTAAGGAGGGGGGCGGATTGCACACGTCCAAGAGGCACCCCTCCCCTTTTCCGAGGCAATCCGCTAAAGGTCGCCAACCATAGGGTTGGAGACCAGAGAGCAGGCCAATGTCCCGAGGAGCACCCCTCTCCTCAACTGGGCGACCCGCCCATAACCGCCCAGTTAGGCGGCTTAATCAATACTGAAGTACTAAAATTTTTTCAGTGATACTTGACTTTCGTTGATAATAGCAAGCTAGTTAGCAGTAATTAAATTTGATCTTCTTTTGTCACGCATAAATTGTTTATGTCAATACATTTTTTGAAGCTTTTCGGTATCCGAGGTGCTTTACATCCATTTTCTTATTTGCACAGAGACCTGCGTTTTTGAGAATTTTCAGTAAATTTATGCGAAATTTAGATTGGACTCTTTTGGATAGCCTCAGAAGCTCAGCTACTTAATTGGGAGATTAAAATGACTTTGGATAATTTCGAACCTGAACAACTTCCTGGTTTCCAATTTATTGATCATGTGGCAATTGCAGTACTGCAAGGAACCTTGGATGCGCAAGTGAATGCCTATCGAAGAATGGGATTTCGTGAATTACATAGAGAGGAGGTTCTAGGCAATGACCAAGTGAGGGAGGTTCTTCTGCAAATAGGTAAGAGCCAGAACCTGATTCAGTTGCTGGAGCCTCTGAATGATAGTTCACCAGTGCAGAAGATGATTGATCGGCAAAATGGCAAAGGTGGCCTAGCCCATGTAGGACTGAGAGTCAAAAGTGCTCAAGAGGCTTATCAATATCTCTCTGAAAACGGATTTCGTTTGATTGATGCTGGTCCCCGGCCTGGGTCTAGAGGAACAACAGTCTTTTTTGTACACCCAAAATCAAGAGATGATCAGCCTTTCGGAGTCCTCTACGAAATTGTCGAAGATCCGAATGACAAATTAAAAGAAAATTGAATTTATGAGAATTCTCGTTGTAGGTGGAGCCGGTTATATTGGTAGTCACGTAACAAAATCTTTGTTGGAAGCTGGCCACCAGCCAGTAGTTGTCGACAACCTGCAAACTGGCAAAGTAGAAAATCTATTGCCTGGAGTACCCTTCGTACATGCTGATTTGAGAATTCCAGAAACTCTGCAGGGGATCCTGAATGGATGTGAGGGATTAGTACATCTTGCTGCATTGAAAGCAGCTGGAGAATCAATGAAGCAACCTGAAAAATACGCTAATCACAACATCTCAGGAACAATACAGCTTCTCAATGCAGCTACCGAATCAGGCGTTCGTTATGTTATTTTTTCCTCAACCGCCGCAGTTTATGGGGATCCTCAATACATTCCGATGGATGAAGAACATCCCACAAAACCCAGTAACTTTTATGGCTACACAAAACTGGCAATTGAAGAACTGTTGGGTTGGTATGCTCAACTGAAAGGGCTGAGGTTTGCCTCACTTCGCTATTTTAATGCTGCTGGCTATGATGTTGACGGAAAGATCAAGGGATTGGAAAGCGAACCAAATAATTTATTGCCTATCGTGATGGAAGCTGTCATCGGCAAAAGACCATTCGTTGAAGTCTTTGGAACTGACTACAACACACCTGATGGCAGTTGTATTAGAGATTACATTCACGTCAACGATTTGGCTGATGGGCACGTCAGGGCTCTGGAATATTTGACAAGAGAAACTGATAATCCCATTCTGAATCTTGGAACGTCAAACGGGATGAGTGTGCTTGAAATTCTTGAGCACACCAAAAACCTTTCTCATTCAAACTTTGATGTTAGGTTTGGTTCCAGAAGACTAGGAGATCCCGCCATCGTCCTTGCCAAGGCTACTAAAGCGAAATCTCTGCTGGGGTGGGAAGCTAAAAGAAGTGACTCCAAAACTTTGATCAACTCGATGCTCAATGTTTACAGGGCTACTCACTAGATTTGTTGTAAGAAGATGAAAATTCGAAAATAGTAAGAAATTCGAAATTTCAGTATTCGTTTTATAGAATATTTTAGAAAACTCTGCCAAACCAGATAGCTTTGCCAAGAATATCGAACGATTCACCACAATCACCAGAAAGAGTGATTGGAGGATAGTTGAGATTATCACTGATGATTTGAATCAAGCCCTTTGGTTGACGCTGTAGTCGTTTCACCATCAACATGTCATCCAAACGAATCACGTAAATCCCTTCACGAGCAAACACTGTCTGCTGTCGGTCGATCAGCAATAAGTCATTTTCCTCAAGGGTTGGTTCCATACTATCTCCCTCCACTGAAACCAATACCATCTGATCCGCGGATCTCCCAAGTTGCTGCCTTAACCACCGATCCTGAAAAGGCATTTGCTCCACAATCGTTTGATCCACAGTCCAACTTCCTCCTCCAGCGCTGACTTTGACGTCATACCTTGGAATGTGTACAACCTCAGTTCCAAAGTCTTTCTTTGTCGCATCCAAGTACATTTTTCCAATTCCTAGTAGTAACCAATCCAGACTGATAGAGTACTTCTCAGAAAGTTGAATTAGGTAAGGAATGGTTGGTAGAATTCTACCTTTGCAGACATCCGTTGCGAAGGATGGAGCCTTGCCAGTCTCTCTGGAAAACAAACTACGGTTTCCGGCTGCCACTTCTTCAATGACTTTTTGAAAACGAAATATTAAACCTTCCAAAACTCCTCCTATTTTGTGGAGAAAAAATCTGCATAATATGGAAAATTCATAAAATGAAAAGAAATTTTACGAAAATTACGAAATGAGTTTTGAAATCATCAACATACCAGATGGGGATTTGACCTTTTCAAGAACTTGGCGAGAATCCGAGTCAGTGGATTGGATGGAGCGCCTGAGAAAAGAAATTGAATGGGAGCAACATCGAATAAAAATTTTTGGACAATGGGTTGATTGTCCTAGATTATCAGCTTGGTATGGTGATCCCGGGGCTATGTACAGTTATTCAGGTCTAAGTTTGACTCCTAAGGCTTGGACACCCACATTGCTGGAAGTCCGTAATCAGTTAGCTGAAACGATTGAGAGACCATTCAACAGCGTATTGTTGAACTTATATAGGAATGGGAATGATAGCATGGGTTGGCACAGTGATGATGAATGGGAATTGGGCTTAAATCCTGTGATTGCATCAATCAGTCTTGGAGATTCCCGGATGATGAAATTTCGACATCGCTCTGATCCTGAAGTTTCCAAATTTGCACTTGAGCTCTCAACCGGATCACTGCTGATCATGGCGGGAACTACGCAAAAATTTTGGCAACATGAAATTCCCAAGACGAAAAAATCTGTCGGTGAACGGTTGAATTTAACATTTCGGTTTGTTCAAGGCCGATAAATCATTTCGATTGGACTGATGCCTAGCCTGAGTGATCCCCGACTAATTGAGCCTCAATGTACTGATCTGCAACCCATTGAGATCCTCCATCAGAATCAATGGTTCTCTTTGAAATCAAGAGGAGACTTCTTTACGATTGAGCCAAGCTTTGGTGTGGTACTGATTCTGCCGGTTGTTGAGGGTCACTCAATTGTGCTGGTTGAAGTAAAGCGGCCCGTTCTGAATGATATGCATTCCATGGAAATTCCAGCCGGCGGCCTTGAGAAAGGTGAATCTCCGCAGGAAGGAGCCCTGAGAGAATTATATGAGGAGACAGGAATTAAAATTTCTGCAGATCGGCTGAAACAGCAGAGTCCACTGGCTCTTTCACCAAGGGATCCCTGCTTAGCTTACATCTATGAAGCAGAAATCAGTATGGATGAATTTTTAGCGAGAGCCCAACACGATGAAGAAATTAGCCAAGTAAGGCTCTTTAATTTTGATGAGGTTCAAAAACTGCTGGTTGGTGGTGACATATATTTGGCTGGGGTGGTGGGACTTTTAAGCCGCTTCTTGTTGAAAAATCGCTCTGCTCTAAACATTTCGACGTGAATAGTCTTTTAAGAATTTTTTGTATTTTCATTGCACCAATTCCCTGTTAGGCAAACTTTGAATTTCATCAATACCTTTACATCTTGAGTTCCAAATCAAAGGTAAATCTCATGGATAATTTTTCGTTTCTAGGCAACGGAGACATCGGCAATTTCGACCATCTATTTGAACAGTTCCGTCAGGATCCTGAATCAGTTGACGAAAGTTGGCGTAGGTTTTTTGAAGGTTTTGAGTTTTCAAAAGCAAATTACGACCAAGCAGGCATTGACGCATCAATACCTGAGGCTTTCCAGAAAGAAGTCAATGTACTCAATCTGATTGGAGCCTATCGTCAAAGAGGACATCTCTTCGCCAAGACAAATCCAATTCGGCCGAGGAGAATGCATGAACAACCAATTCAGTTAGAAAACTTCAACCTCAACGAGGGGGATTTCGAAACCGTTTTCCAAGCTGGCACTAGGATTGGCTTAGGACCAACAACTTTGCGAGAAATTGTTGATTTTCTTGAAGAAACGTATTGTGGGTCAATCGGTGCTGAATACAAGTTTGTTCGCACCCCTCACGTAGTTGACTGGATCCAGTCTCGAGTTGAACAGAATCGGAATCACACCCTCTTTAACAAGGAAGAGAAGCAACAAATCTATGAAAAGTTGATGAGGGCAGTCGATTTTGAAGCTTTTCTTCACACGAAGTTCGTAGGTCAAAAACGATTCTCGCTTGAAGGCGCAGAGGCGATCATTCCCGCTCTGGAAACACTAGTGGAGGAAGGTGCTGTTCTGGGTGTCAAAGAATTTGTCATTGGGATGGCCCATCGCGGACGCCTCAATGTGTTAGCAAATATTCTGAACAAGAGTTACGAGAATATTTTTGCTGAATTTGAAGGGAAATCTTTCGGAGATTCCCACTTTGAAGGAGATGTAAAATACCACATGGGTTATTCAAGCGACCGAATTGCCCATAATGGTGAAAAAGTCCACTTGAGTCTCGCTCCAAATCCTTCCCACCTTGAAGCTGTCAATCCTGTTGTTGAGGGAATGGCTAGGGCTAAAATTGAAAAGCGCTACTCTGGAGATGAAAAGAAACTCGTCCCTATTCTGATTCACGGGGATGCTTCCATTGCAGGGCAAGGGATCATTTATGAGGTTCTTCAAATGTCCCAGTTGGAAGGCTACAAGACAGGCGGAACCGTCCATGTTGTACTTAACAACCAGGTAGGCTTTACGACCGACTATATTGAAAGTCGTTCCAGCACCTACTGTACTGATATCGCCAAAACAACCCTCTCACCGGTCTTCCATGTAAATGGCGATGATATTGAGGCTGTAGTCCATACAATCGAAATGGCATTGGAATTCCGCCAGCAGTTTCATCGGGATGTCTTTGTGGATATTCTTGCTTATCGCAAACACGGGCATAATGAAGGTGACGAACCACGCTTTACCCAACCTACTCTTTACAAGTTGATTGGTAAGCACCCGAACCCAAAGTTGATTTATCGCAATCGGCTGATTGATGAGGGGTCTTTCAGCGGTGAAGAACTAGACGAGATTGATCGTAATTTCAGAGAACAAATGAACTCTTCGCTGGAGCTATCGCATCAGAGGGAACAGCTAGAACCCACCTCTTTCTTCGAAGGAGATTGGCAAGGGCTAAGATTGGCCCAACAGGAAGAACACCAGAAATCGCCTGACACTGGTGTGGATCGGGCAAAACTCCAAGAACTAGCTAACAAGCTCACAACGCTCCCTGAAGATTGGAAAATTTTCCCGAAAATCAGAAATCTCTACAAAGATCGATCAAAGATGGTCAACGAAAGAGAGATTCTTGATTGGGGCATGGGTGAACAACTAGCCTATGCTTCTCTACTTGACGAGGGAACTGGAATTAGAATCAGTGGTCAGGATGTTCGGCGTGGCACATTCTCACATAGACATGCGGTTGTGGTGGAAGAAGACGACACGAAGCATTTTCCACTCATGCACCTCAGTGATTCGCAAGGATTGCTGAGTATTTATAATTCGCATCTTTCAGAATATGGAGTCCTCGGCTTCGAGTATGGTTACGCTGTGTCATCACCGAAAGATCTGGTGATTTGGGAAGCTCAATTTGGTGATTTTGCGAATGGCGCTCAAATAATTATTGATCAATTTATTGCCTCTGCAGAAACAAAGTGGCAGCGGATGAATGGTTTGGTTCTCCAATTACCACATGGATATGAGGGCCAAGGTCCAGAGCACTCATCAGCAAGAATTGAAAGATTCATGACCTTGTGTGCCGACAACAACATGTACATTTTGAACTGTACAACTCCGGCCAATCTATTTCATGCTCTTCGAAGACAGACTGCACGTCCATTTCGAAAACCCTTGGTGATTTTCACCCCAAAAAGCCTGCTGCGTCATCCGAAGTGTGTCAGTTCTTTAAATGATTTTGGAAAGGGTACCTATTTCCAAGAAGTAATTGATGATCATTATGCTGATCCGGCAAAGGTCAAAAGAGTCCTGTTTTGCAACGGAAAAATTTACTACGACCTGTTAGAGAGGCAGCAATTGGAAGAGCGCAAAGATGTTGCTGTTGTGCGCCTAGAGCAGCTTTATCCGATGGCAACAGAACAGATCATGGAAATACGAAATCGTTATGTACAGGCGCAGGAGTGGTTTTGGGTTCAGGAAGAGCCTGAAAATATGGGTGCGGCAGGATTCATGATGAGGAAATTTCCTGATCTGGGAAGCCCCTTGAAGTTGGTCTCGCGTAAAGAGAGCAGTAGTCCTTCAACCGGATTTTCTGTGATGCACAAAAAGCAACAAGAAGAACTGATTCAGCGAGCGTTTGCTTAAAATCCCGAAATTATAACTCTAAGCTCAGAGATAAAGTATGTCCGTTGTTGAGATAAAGATCCCTAGCCCCGGGGAATCCATCACAGAAGTTACTATTGAAACCTGGCACAAGGAAGATGGAGATTTCGTTCAGGTTGATGAGATTTTATGCGAAATTGAAACTGACAAAGCAACCTTACCCATGCCCGCAGAGGTTGCGGGGACAGTTCAAATCATCTTGCAAGAGGGGGCTGACGCAAAAGTAGGAGACGTCCTTTGTAAAATTGACACGGCTGGGGTTCCAAGTGCAGATTCAAGCGGACCAACTACCGAGTCATCAAATGCTGTCCCAGAGAAGATGGAATCACCCAGCGTCGGCTATGCGGCTGGACATCCGTCGCCTGCAGCGCATAAGTTGATGAACGAAGCAGGGATCTCTGCTGACCAGGTTCAAGGTTCTGGCCCAGGCAATCGAATTACAAAGCAGGATGTCGAACTAGCTAAAAATCAGCAGCCTCCACCCCCGAAAACTGAGTCCACAGCCGTTGTATCCTCCACTGAATCTAAAAACGATGGAGAGGCGGTCCCTAAGTCCTCTAGCAGAGAGCAGCGCCGTGAAAAAATGTCTCGGCTGCGGACCAAACTTTCTGAACGCCTCGTAGCTGTTAAGAACGAAACCGCCATGCTAACAACCTTCAATGAGGTTGACATGAGCGCGATCTTCGCAATGCGCAAGGATTACAAGGACAAATTTGAAAAGAAATATGGGCAGCGTCTTGGTTTTATGGGCTTCTTCACAAAAGCTGTGAGCGAGGCAGTTCAAGATTTTCCCGCAGTGAATGCAATGATTGATGGCAATGAGATTGTTTACAGTGATTTCGTCGACATTGGCATCGCTGTAAGTGCTCCAAAAGGGTTGGTAGTCCCTGTGGTTCGCAATGCGGAGAGTTTAACTATTCCTCAAATTGAACTGGAGATTGGTAGACTTGCCAAGCGTGCGAGGGATAATAAGTTGAGCGTGGAAGAAATGACAGGAGGTACTTTCTCGATCACTAACGGTGGCGTCTTCGGGTCAATGCTTTCAACACCGATCATCAACCCTCCTCAAAGCGCCATCTTGGGGATGCATAACGTAGTGGAACGACCTGTAGCGTTAAACGGACAAGTGGTGATTCGTCCAGTTATGTACTTAGCTCTTAGTTACGATCATCGAATCATTGATGGGCGTGAATCCGTCAGTTTCCTATTCAAAGTGAAGGAATATCTCGAGAATCCTGCGAGGATACTTCTGGGAGTGTGAAACTTAAGGAAGGGTGATTTAGCGAAAAGGTAGTCGGTATCTATTAAGGGGACACCGACTACTCAAATCATTAATTTGTTGCGGGGGGCACCTCCCCATCTCTTCGGAATTGAGCTAACCGATCCGCTTGTGGCAAAGAAGCTAGGTGGGCATAAATTGCAGGAAGTGCGTTGCTTCTGCGCAACTTAAGGAAATCGTTGTCACCAAGCTTGTTCAGATTTTCCTCATTCACAAGATACAAGCCCCGAATCTGCTGGGTTTGCCCCATGTTTTGGAAGTTCAGATTCATTGAGGTAAACAGGTTCATGTCTTTCAGTTCCTTACAAACCTGATGAGTGAACTGCTCCATTTGGTGTAACTCGGTCAGATATTTCCTGACATGTTCCATTGTCTCACTCAACTCTCCCTCTGCTGTGAACAGGGGGTTCCCTTCCTCCGTTCCGACCAATTCGCTTTCTTCATCAACACAAATTAAAAATTGATTGGGATCCTGAGTAGGTGCAAGGGTAAACGGATACCTACGAATTGCTGCAGGAACATAGGGGACTAACCATTTTCCCTGATCATCAATATAAAGATTCTCCCCTTGCTGAAGTCCCAGCAAAGCTACAGGCCGGAATTCCTTTGAGCTGGGCTCTTCTAAAAAGATGATTGGATAGTAAGCAGCAGCTCTGAAAAATTCTTTGAGAGCAATGGGCGCAATATGAAAATCTTTAGCAAAAAGGAAATTGTCTGTTCCCTTGACAAACAGATGGCTGTGATTTTCTTTTGTTACGGGTACAACTTTCTTAAACATGCGACTCCTGTGCATGGTTGAAACTAGGTCAAAGAGACTTGGCCTTTCAATGGCTAGTCAAATCAAAAGTACTTAAGACTGAAGTCTTTGAGCGCTACACTCAAGCCCACAATTTAAGATCATACAGAAATGGTTCAAGTTGACTGCTACTGAGCTAAAGCATGGGGGAAATGACAAGCCATCAATTTGGAGACGTTCCAGAGGTTGGATTCGCAATGCGGAGAACCCGACCAGTCTTGCAGAACTCGACAAGAGTTGTTTCAAGAAAGCTTGGCGAGAAGAATCTTTCAGCAAATTGATGAACCATTCGTGGTTCCGAGCTTGGACTTGGCATGCTGAAGCCAATTCAGAGGCTTTAGGATTTTTGATTGTTGAGGATCATTCTGATTTATTCTCAATTCTCAGAATCGGAGTAGTCCCAGGACACCAGCGGCAAGGAATTGGGAGAGAAATGATGGACTTCTTGATTCAGTTGGCAAGAAATGAACAGATTCCCAAAATTTTACTTGAAGTACATGAGTTCAATCTCGCAGCTCAGCATCTATACTTTGCCTCAGGTTTTCGTCAAATTCATCGAAAAAAAGGCTATTACCGAGATCCCCCAGGAAATGCTCTGGTATTGAGCAAAGCAATCTTTTAGCTGGCTATCAAAGTGACTGGCAGGGCAACTTTCCAAAGCTAAGACCTCATGAAATTGAAGGGCACAAATGTGTGTGCCTCATTGAACTAAGAACTAAAATTCAAGGTCTTTGCTTTGATCTCCACAACACATTCTTCAAACACTTAGTAATTCAAAAGGTCCTGTATAGAGTAGCTTAGGATTTGAGAATTCAGAACCTGACTCAGGTCTTTGTAAGCCAGCCTAAATTATAGACAGGAGGATTGTCAGGGTAAACACGCCAAGTATTGTTGAAAGCAGGACAGAGGTTGTCACGAAATCAGGAACGAGATCGTACTCAATTGCGATGATGGCTGCAAGAATTGCTGTCGGCATAGCTGCTTGCAAAATTCCTATATTTTTCTCCAGTTCACCCAATGGAAAAAGGAATGCCAACCCAAACGCAAGCAATGGGGCCAGTAGCAACCTCAGCCCACATGCTATCCAGGTGTCTACGTTCAATTCTAATTTCTGGACGCTAGATAGTTGAACCCCAAGGGTCACAATCATTGTTGGGATCATAGCCTGTCCCAACAAACCTGTAAGCCGATCTACGGAGAGTGGAACTTCCCAACCTGTCGCAGCAAAAATAGCTGCAGGGGGAAGGGCGAGAAGAGCTGGAGTTTTTAGTACGCTCGTAACTGCCGACAAACTACCTTTGCGAACCCATCCAGCGACCCCAACCCCAATGACAAATGAAGTCACTAAGATTGAAAGAAAATAGACAGTTGCCGGGACTTTCGATACTTCGCCGAATCGAAAATCCAACAAAGAAAGCCCAAAGTTCCCAACATTGCCAAAAATAGATATCAATACAAAGGCGGCAATGACTTCACGTGATCTTCCCAAGATTTTACCAACAATAACTGCCCCGATGGCTACCATTATATGGGTCAAAACACTGTACCCTACCATCGTCAACGTCGTTGACAGAGGAACCGAAGATTGGCTGATAACATTGAAAACAAAGGCAGGGATTAAAATGAAGTAGGCATAGCGAGTCATTGTTTTTGCCTGCAATCCCAGCAATGGGCCTGTAAAATAGCCGATGGCTACAAGTGCAAAAACTGGTAGAACAACATTCAAGAAAACTTGGAAAGTACCCAAGAACCAAATCATCTCCAGCAACAAAATCAATGCGATGAAAGCTCCAAGGACACTCTTAGAAAAATGAAAAGGTAATTTCGACTGGGGAATTTTCATCATGATGAGTGAAGACTTGAACTGAGACGATTTTTTATGATTTCAATTCTTGAGAGTTTCGCATAATGAAAAATGAGAGGGACTATTTCAATAGTCTGCTTACTGGATTAAGAGCGCTTTTGAAGCAGTACACCCTTCAGGTACTCACCTTCTGGAAAAGAAAGTAATTGGGGATGATCTTGATCTGCAGAAAAGTTATCAAGAATGGAAAAGTCTTGCCGGGCATCCTCTGCACTACTTGCCAAAATCTTTTTGAATAATTCGGGACTGATTGCACTTGAGCAACTAAAGGTGGCCAATAATCCTCCTTCATTCAGAAGTTTCATTGCGAGCAAATTGATGTCTTTGTAGGCTCGTGAAGCTTTTTCAACATTCTGCTTTGTAGGGGCAAATTTTGGTGGATCGAGAATAATTAGGTCAAAATTCCTTCCTTGGTCTCGAAATTTTCTAAGAGACATAAAGACATCTGCTTCTATCCACTCAGTTTTTTCTTCTGGAAGCCCATTTGTTTTTGTATTCAATTTTGCCATTTGCAACGCTTGTCCAGAGCTATCAATGGAAGTTACAAACTTTGCCCCCCCACGCAATGCATTAAGGCTGAATCCACCCGTATAACAAAAACAGTTTAAGACCTCTTTGTTGTGCGAAATTTCTTGAATTTTGGCTCGGTTAGCACGCTGATCTAGGTAAAATCCTGTTTTTTGGCCATTTTCAACATCAATGTAGTACTCAAGCCCATGTTCCTGAATTGAACAATTGGGAGGCAACTCTCCTAGAATTGCGCCACACTGTCTTTCAAGTCCTTCTAATTTACGTACCTCTGCATCAGATCTCTCAAAAACACACTCTAATCCTGTCAGCTTAATCAATTGTTGGATCAAGATCTCTCTCCAATACTCCATACCGACAGATAAGATTTGTAGTACAAGGACCTGATTGTATTGATCGACGATTAGACCTGGCAAGCCATCAGCCTCACCATGAACTAGACGTTTTGCATTGCTAGCCAGATCGCTGGAACTTCGATTGGATAAAGCCTTCTGCAATCTAAAATGAATAAAATTCTCATCAATTTGATCCTGTTCCTTAAAGCTCCAAAAACGTAATCGAATTTGAGATTTTGGACTCCACGCAGCAAATCCAAGGAATTTTCCTGCTGATGACTCTACCCTAACAGTTTGACCGGGTTGATTTGCATCCACTTCAGATTCCACAGCACCAGAGAACACCCATGGATGTCTTCGATGAACAGATTTTTCACGACCTGGTTTTAGACGAATAACTGGAATGGAAGTTGATTTAGGTTTCATGAATTTATCTGAAAAGTTATTGTCGTTTGCTTTAGTCAGGAACAAATCTCCAAAAATTGCACCTGTGAACTAAAAAATCCTAGGTCATTGATTGGATTAGTGCGGCTTAGCGAATCAAAAATCTTTGGTGCTTGAATCACCTGCAATCTTAACGCATTGATGACGCAAGTTTGGAATGGATCCCCAACGTAAGCGATATTATTGGATTGGAGCAATCCTACTAACACTATGGTTAGCGGTATGGCTCACAGCAACTCTTGTCTGGAACCGGCTTGATGCAGACAGATTGATCATCCGTCAAATCTGGTCAACAGAAACAGGATGGTCACTCGGTGATGCCCAGCCTTGGCGATTCCTCTATGAATTCGGAACAATTCCAGCCTTCGCACTTACCTTTATTAGTCTACTTGCTTGGTATCGATCCCTCCAATCCCCAAAATGGATCCGCTTTCGTCGCTACTTTCTGCTCTACAGCTTAACCTCAATTGTAGGGGCAGGCCTAATCGTTAATGCACTTTTAAAAGAATATACTGGGAGACCTCGTCCTAGAGAGGTCGTAGAATTTGGGGGTAATTGGGAATATCGGGCTGCTTTGGAACTTGGCATCCCAGGTCAGGGCCAGTCCTTTCCATGCGGACATTGCACAATGGGATTCATCTTTGCCTCGGGTGTCATGTTCTGGAGCTACTCTCCTCCAGTAGCCATCGGATCTTTGGCACTGGGATTAGGGTATGGCACGCTGATGAGCACAGCCAGACTCCTCCAAGGTGCTCACTACGTAAGTGATGCTTTTTGGTCTTTGGGGGTGATGGGTGCGACATTTATCAGTTTTTACTTTTTCGTCCTTCAACCTCCACTATCTGATAGCGTTCTTGTTCGAAAAATTAGTAATCGGACTAAATGGCGCTTACGAATAGGGATAGCTGCTTGCCTCATTTTGATAACTGTCCTCTATTCAACACGACGCCCTTTTTTCAAGGAACATCAAAGAATAGTAAGTTTGTCCTTGGAAGCTCAGCACATTGAGCTTGTTACGAATGTTCCGGCTGAAAATTGGGACGTTGAATTTACAAATGTTGATCACCTGATCATGGATCTTCAGGCAAATGGCTTTGCGTTTCCTGCATCACAACATGATCTTGATGTTGGAACGGAACTGTCTTCTGAAGGAATCATGCAGATCCTCGTGAACAGTAAAACATTTGGTTACTTTCCTGAGCTGCACGAAGGAGTTACCTTGAAAGTTCCAGTGCGTTTTCAGCACCGTCTATCTCTTACTCCCCTCCCCCCTTGATGCATCGACTTATCCAAATCCTGGTAGTTGATTCGATCCGTGACCTGATTCGCTACAAATCATTCTTTCTGTTGGTGGCTCTTCTGCTAATAGCTGATAGAGTCCTGCGCAGTTATGTGAAGATTCGGCCGGAAGGCTTCGAATTACCAAGCTCGAAAGAACTTGGAATTGCCGCTGATTGGCTGTTTCTTCAAGCTCCAAATTTGGTTAGTGAATGGCTTTTGGACTGGCGAACTCTGCTGGTTGGTGGAGGCCTGTTTGCGGCCAAACAATTGACTTCCATGTGGCCAACGATGGACATGCGTAAAATGCATCGTTCAGAAGGAGGAAGGTGGCGTATTTTGAAATCGCTACAAAGCTTGCGTTGGTCACAGTTCGCCTGGGATGCTTGCGCCGTAGGAATGGTAGTTGGTATTGGAGGGATTTGGGCTGGAGCTGGCTGGATAATTGGTCGGGAAATTTGGATTCAGAGTAGCTCACCTTTGAGCATTTTGATCCCGGCAGGAATGGTAGGAATTGTTTGGCCCTTAGGAATGGCAGGATTTTCATATTCCTCAAAACTAGCGGTTTTGAGCAATGGCTTCCCAACCAAATTGAAGCTTTTTTCAGAACTTCTGAAGAGTAGACGAGTTTTTTGGTACTCTTGGCTCTTCTATCTCGCAAGAATCTTAATCTCCTTGTTCTTTGTTTTGTTGATTCCAATTGTTTCACTGCTGACAGTTGAAAACTTCTTTCTTCGAATTTTGATCGCTTCCGTTTCTGCCGCCCCCGCATACTCCTATGTAAAAATGGCTTCATTCAAATTCTTCCTTGAAGTCTACCGTCCCTACCCTGAAGTGGTCTCGGAATACCAGAGCTACTACTCTCGACACTTTGGGTGAAGTGCCTGGAATTCAAATTATCTATCTACCAAAAACTTTTTCTTTTGAAGAACTTATTTCCTCTGCTTGTTTGGGCATTTAGATTTCCCATTTAAAAACCATGATGCCAAAAGCGGTTGACTCATTGAATTCCTAGCAAATATTCTTTTTGATTTTCAAATGCAGCCATCTTGCTGTTTTTTTAGAAATCGATAAGTTGACAACGCTCAGAAATTAGCTGCTTTCTAAAGCCTAAAACTGTGCCCTCACTCTTTACCATTAGGATTTTGAATGCTTCACAGTACCACTGAATGGCAAAGTCTTGATTCCCGCCACTTCATGCATCCCTTCACAGACACTAAGGATCTAGGGCGCAAGGGAACTAGGGTCATAACTAAGGCAGAGGGAGTATATCTTTGGGATTCGGAAGGGAACCAAATCATTGATGGGATGGCGGGCTTGTGGTGTGTGAACGTTGGTTACGGCCGAGAAGAACTTGCAAAAGCTGCTTATGAGCAATTGCAGCAACTTCCTTACTACAACAGCTTCTTTCAATGTACCCATCCTCCAGCTATTGAACTTTCAGAGAAGCTTGCGGAAATCAGCCCTCCTCAGTTCAATCATGTCTTTTTTGTCAACTCCGGATCTGAGGCCAATGACACTGTCCTGCGGATGGTGCGCAACTATTGGAAACTTTTGGGACAGCCTCAGAAGCGCGTTCTGATTAGCAGAATCAATGGTTATCATGGAAGTACAGTCGCTGGAGCGAGCCTAGGTGGTCAAAAATTTATTCATGAAATTGATGATCTCCCTATTCCTGATATTGTCCACATCGAGCAACCATATTGGTACCAAAACGGTGGCGATCTCTCTCCATCAGAGTACGGAATCTTTGCTGCTCAGGAACTTGAGAAGAAAATCAACGAACTCGGTATTGAGCGTGTAGCAGCTTTCATCGGAGAACCAATTCAAGGTGCCGGGGGCGTAGTCGTCCCACCAGAGACATATTGGCCAGAAATACAAAGGATCTGTGACAAGTACGGAATTCTTCTCATCGCTGATGAAGTGATCTGTGGCTTCGGTAGAACAGGACATTGGTTTGGTTCTGAATATTTTAATATCAAGCCCGACCTGATGCCAATCGCCAAAGGGCTTTCCTCCGGATATCTTCCGATTGGAGGTGTCATGGTTTCTGACCGAATTGCTGATGTCATCATTGGCAAAGGTAAGGAGTTTGCCCACGGCTTTACGTATTCTGGGCATCCTGCTGCATGCGTCGTAGCCTCAAGAAATCTTGAGATCATCGAGCGAGAGGGTCTAGTAGAAAAAGTTCGAAATGACACTGGGCCCTACCTTCGTCAACTTTGGGAGCAGTTCACTGAACACCCCTTGGTCGGAGAAGTCAGGAATTTGGGATTACTTGGGGCAATCGAGTTAGTTGATGACAAGTCTTCGAGAAGTTTTTTTAAGAAACGTGGGAAAGTGGGTGAACGCTGCAGGGATCTATGTATACGAAACGGTTTGGTGATGAGGGCAGTGCAAGATACCATGATCCTTTCTCCACCCCTCGTTGCCACAAGGGGACACCTGGATGAGATTTACGAAAAAGCATCCAAAACACTAAATCAGTTGGCAGAAGAACTAGGACGCTGCTGATTAGTTTTTCCAAAGGACTCACTTTGCAATGCGGAGTGAGGTTTAATTCCATCTGCGCCGCTCTAGAGTTTGTTCCCTGATGGCGCATTTTTGCCGAACCCAAAGCTGGAGCAGTTACATGAAAATGAATCCAAAAAATCACTCTCGACTTTCTCGCCGTCACTTCTTGCGAGGACTTGGTGCTGTGGCAGCAGGTTTGACTTTCTTGCCGCGCGAAGGCTGGAGTGCAGAAGAAAAAAAGCTCAACTTTTACAATTGGGATACCTATATCGGCGAAACGACCCTGGATGATTTCCGTGATGCTAGCGGAATTGAAGTGAGCATGGATCTGTTTGCTGACAACGATGAATTATTTGCCAAGCTCAAAGAAGGCAATCCCGGTTACGACTTGATCGTACCAACTAACGACTTTGTTGAGCGGATGATCCGCGCAAATATGCTGATCAAACTTGATCACTCCAAAATTCCTAACTTCAAGAACGTAGACAAAGCCTTTCGAGACGCAGCATTCGATCCCAAGAGGGCCTACAGCATGCCTTACATGTGGGGTACAATTGGGATTGGGTACCGCAAGTCAAAGGTATCGAAAGTACCAGACAGCTGGTCGAATCTCTTTGCATCCAGTGAATATTCAGGAAGGATCGCTGTGCTCAACAGCCCATCTGAGACCATCCCTGTTGCCATGAAGTACCTCGGTCATTCATTAAACACCGCTGATCCTGCAGTCGTTAAGGCTGTTGAGGATTTGATGATCAAGCAGAAGAAACACATCAAGGTTTTTGCTGAGGATAATGGGCAAGACTTGCTGCTCTCTGGCGAGGTTGATCTAACGATGGAGTACAATGGCGACATCATTCAAGTGCAAGAGGAAGATGATGACATCGCCTATATCGTTCCCAAGGAAGGAACGCTCCTCTGGGAAGATTGTCTCTGTATTCCAAAAGGGGCCCCACATCCTGAAAACGCTCACGCATTTATGAACTATCTGCTGGATGGAGATGCTGGAGCACTAATCGCCGATTTCATCCAGTATGCGACACCGAATTCGGTCGCTAAAGCAAAGCTCGGGGATGAATATCGAAACAACCCAGCTATCTTCCCCACAGACGATGTCTTAGGACGAAGCGAGTCTTCAAAATACCGTGGAGAAGCGATGCAACGCCTTTTCGACGAGGCTTGGACACGCATCTCCGCCGCTTAAATCTTCCCAAAGGCCCAGATAAAGCTGGGCCTACCTTTCAAACTAAATCTTTTACATTTCAGTGGATTACTGGCGGAAATCACCCAAGGTTTTCTGGTCTTTTGGGATACCCCCCACAATCTGGCTTTTTGCATTCTTCCTTGCGCCACTTTTTCTGGTATGGGGGCTGAGCTTCGGCGAGAAACAAGGCATCATTGAGGTGGCCATCACAGGCACGCTCGAAAACTATTCAAGGGCAGTTCAGCCGCTTTACTTACAGATATTTCTCAAATCTTTCTGGTATGCCGGCCTAACGACTTTCTTCTGCTTGGTGATTTCTTTTCCAGTTGCCCTGGCAATCACATTTGCCCCAGAGCGATGGAAGCCGATTCTACTACTCCTGGTGATCCTTCCCTTTTGGACCAATCTGCTGATCCGCACATACGCATTGATTGCCGTCCTAAGAACCAACGGCTACCTAAATGATTTGTTGGAACTCATTTGGCTGTCTGCTGATAGTGGGCTAAGGATACTTGGATTGGGAGATTGGGATCTCTTTGGTGAGAGATTCAATCGTTTTGAACTGCTTTACAATAACTTCGCAGTTGTCTACGGGCTGGTCTATGTTCATCTTCCATTCATGGTTTTACCACTTTACGCAGCTCTAGACCGGATGGATAGAAGTTACATCGAGGCAAGCCTTGACTTAGGTGCTGGGCAATGGCGGACCTTTCGTTCCGTAATTGTGCCACTGGCATTCCCTGGAATCATCTCAGGAGTGATTATTACCTTCATTCCAGCGCTAGGTTCATACCTGACACCAGATCTACTAGGGGGTACGGACAGCCAAATGATAGCAAATGTGATCGAGCGCCAGTTCAAATCCGCCAACGATTGGCCTTTTGGGGCTGCGCTCTCCTTCTTGCTAATGTATCTAACATTCTTCGCACTAGCTGTGAGAGCTCTTTTAACACGTCACAATGAAAAAGGGCTGACGTGAGTGTTCGTTCAAACAACCCGATTGGGCCGCTGGATTATACTCGACGCACATGGATGAGGCTGGTTTTACTTGGAACCTTCATTTTTCTGTATGCTCCGATAGTCACACTTGTTGCCTTTAGCTTCAACGATAGCCGTCGCAACATTGTTTGGCGAGGATTCACTTTCAAGTACTACGAAAAGGCTTGGAACAACTCCTCCTTAGTAGAAGCGTTTGCCAACTCACTGACAATTGCCTTCCTGAGTACCCTAATCAGCGTGATACTAGGAACGATGACTGCAATTTTACTTTGGCGCTTCCGTTTTCCAGGAAAAGCGGGGTATGAAGGAGCCATGTCCTTACCGATTGTAATCCCCGAAATTTGTATGGGCGTCGCCATGCTGGCTTTCTTTTCTCGCATTGGCTGGCCATCCGGTCTTCCATGGCCTCTCAATTTAGGCGCCATCACCATTGCTCACATCTCCTTCAGTTTTCCATTTGTGACCGTAGTGGTTCGAGCTAGGTTAGCAAGCTTCAATCGTGAATTAGAAGAGGCAGCGAAGGACCTAGGGGCTGGAGAGTGGCAAGCTTTCAAAGACATCCTCATCCCTCATATGCGACCGGGTCTGATTGCTGGAGCCCTATTGGCATTTACACTCTCACTTGATGATTTTGTCATCACCTTCTTTACCTCTGGTCCAGACACCATTACCTTCCCAATCAAGATCTACTCGATGATCCGCTTCTCTGTAACCCCGGAAGTGAATGCTGCCTCGGCGGTCTTGATTGCCATCACCCTCGTAATGACCACCTTTGCATTGTGGTTTCAAAGCCGCAGTGGGGGTCAATCCGGAGGTACAGCTCATGGCTGATCGGCCCGTGATCCTTCAGATCAAGCAAGTCGTTAAGAATTTCGGCAACGTCCATGCTGTCAACGGGGTGAACCTAAATATTCATGAAGGAGAGTTTTTTGCCCTACTAGGACCGTCAGGTTGCGGAAAGACGACACTGCTTCGAATGTTGGCAGGCTTCGAATTTCCATCCGAAGGAAGTATCAAGATTGATGGGAAAGAGACCCGAGACATTCCCCCGAACCAGCGTCCAGTCAATATGGTATTTCAGTCGTATGCGGTGTTTCCACACATGACTGTCTTTGACAATGTAGCTTACGGACTGAAAGTAGCTAAAACACCCCGTGAGGAAGTTAAGAAGCGAGTGCAGGACGCCTTGGCCTTAGTGAAATTAGATGGCTATGACTTACGTAAACCCGATCAGTTGTCAGGTGGACAGCGTCAACGTGTTGCATTAGCCCGTGCGCTAGTAAAGCGCCCCAGAGTACTGCTACTGGATGAACCCCTCTCTGCACTTGACGCAAAGCTGAGAGAAGCCATGCAACTGGAGTTGGTGAAGTTGCAGAAAGCTGTAGGCATCACATTTGTGATTGTCACTCATGATCAGGATGAAGCTCTTTCGATGGCTGATCGAATTGCTGTAATGGAGAACGGGGTAGTGAGACAGGTCGCACCTCCAGGAGAACTTTACGAGTCTCCAAACTGCAGGTTCGTTGCAGACTTTATTGGCCGGATGAACTTGTTTTCAGGAATTGTTGAGGGTCATGAAGATGGAAGCAAACTAGTCGTGAGTACTGAGCTTCTTGGCAAACTGACGATTCCTCACATTGAAAAGCTGAGTGGTAAGCTTCACCTCGCCGTTCGCCCAGAGAAGCTGAGAATCTCAAGCGAGATTCTTCCTTCATCTCACTTTTCTTTCCCTGGGGAAGTCGATGCGGTTGTCTATCATGGAAGTGAGAGCCATGTCTACCTAAAGACCGATGCAGGTCCTCTGTTATGCGCAACACTCACAAACCTCAGCCGAAGTTCCGTCCGTCCAGAAAAAGGTGAGCGACTTTGGATTGGGTGGGCTCCCGAAGATACCCTCGTTCTCTCAGAGTAAGCCTTGGGCAAGGTAACTCGATTATCAAATCCATTCCGATTGTTAAGTTACAATCGACCAATGCGCCAGTCACCAGAGTAAACGTTCACTGAGTTTTCTCTCAGAAATCCAAGCAAGGTTAGATCAAATTCTTCAGCTAATTCTATTGCTAGAGAACTTGGGGCTCCAATGCCAACTAGGTTTGGTATTCCCACCAGAAGTGCCTTCTGCACCAACTCGAAGCTGATTCTGCCGCTCACCAACAAAATCGTATCCTTAGCAGGAACGAATTGCTTATCCAGGCTCCAGCCAACAACTTTATCAAGCGCGTTGTGCCGACCAACATCCTCTCGCAAACAAATCAAATTCCCATCGTAGTCGAAAAGTCCTGAGGCGTGGACACCTCCAGTTCTCTGAAACATATTTTGTGAGCTAGAGAGCTGCTCCAAGAAAATTCCTAAAGATAGATCCTCTGGCCAGGAAGCTCCTCTAGGTTGACTGATTTGAAAATTTTTGAGGCTTTGAAGAGACTGACGCCCGCAGATTCCACAGCTAGATTGTACATCTGTCCTTCGATTTAGACGGCTCCAGTCAACTTGAGTTCCTGCAGATAGTTCTACAACAATTACATTTTCTGAAACTTCCAGCCTAGGGTCTGCCGATCTTTTCACTGACTGAATCGACTCAATGTCCCTGATTATTCCTTCTGACCAAAGGAATCCAAGCGCCAATTCTTTGTCATTACCTGGGGTACGCATCGTTGTAGCTACCCGTAGGGTAAAACCTTCTACAGACAACCTAATTTCAAGGGGTTCTTCAACAGCTACGGCGTCATGAAGGGAGTTTCTGGAACCATCCTTTTGCAGGACTTGGACTTTGAAATCACGGATGGACTTCACAGATTTGGAGAGAAGAAGTGAATAGAAAATGAGAGATATGGAATTTCTAAAGTTACCAGTTCAGGCGAAGACCAACTGCACCTTGTATTTCACCATAGCTAGTCCCTGGCAGAAACAACTGGGCGACGTCTAAACCAACAAACCATACCAGATTCGTTGGGATCGCCTCCATAGATCCATTCCAACCCATGTGAAAAATGGTCGTTGAAGCCGGTTCTCCTTTCTCATTCTCCGCTTTGGCTGCCGCATTCCATCTCAAATGCCTGAGTGAAATTTGGGCTCCTTTCCCAACAGGGTCTCGCCATTGGTCATGAAGGACTAACTCCAGACCTTGGCCAGATGACAAAAGGAAATGATCCCCAAGTTTGCTGTCAGTACCCAGACTGGCCTGCGGAACAAACAACACTAAACTTTGCAGATATCGTTGTGGCCCACCATCCTCACGGTCCATCAGATAAATTCCCAAACCAGTAGCAACACTAGTGTAGGAACTGCCACGATTGCCAAACGTTTGATAGCTGTAAAGCTCAGGTTGGACTGAGCTCTGTGCGACAACATTTGTGTGGAGAAATCCCAAAAGGATCAGGCCCCAACAAAATCTAAATAAATTTAACTTCATTGCCAGTTAATCATCTTCCATGAAGTAAGGGGTGGACATTCCAAATCTGGGTTGCATATTCCCTGATCGTACGATCACTTGAAAATTTGCCAACTTTGGCAGTATTTGCAATCGACATTTGAGTCCAGGTAGGAACATCTTGATAAGTTCTTCCAACTAACTCTTGACAAGCAGTGTAAGAATCAAAATCTGCAAGAAGTAAGTAATGATCATTATAAATCAGAGAATCAATAAGATCTCGATAACGTTGAGGCTCTTGGGGATTGAAAAAACCCGATCCAACAAGATCTAACACATTCTTTACACGGGGATTTTCATTATAGATCTGCTGGGGATCATAGCCAGTTGCTCTCAATTGCTGAACATCATTTGCCTTCATTCCAAAGGTAAAAATATTCTCTGATCCAACTTCCTCTCCAATTTCGATTGTTGCACCATCGTGGGTTCCGAGCAGAATGCAGCCGTTCAAAGAAAACTTCATATTACTTGTGCCTGATGCCTCTGTCCCTGCTGTAGAAATATGTTCTGAGACCTCGCTGGCCGCGATGATTTTTTCCGAGTTGGACACACCATAATTGGTCACAAAGAGAACTCGAAGCCTGTCATCAATCTCAACATCCTTGTTTACTTTTGCTGCAACGTCATTGATCAAGCGAATAATTTGCTTCGCCATGTAGTAACCTGGTGCAGCCTTCCCTCCAAACAAAAAGGTTCGCTTGGGAACATTCATTTTTGGGTTGTTTCTCAACTGATCGTACAGATGAACCACATGAAGGATATTGAGCAACTGACGCTTATATTCATGAATCCGTTTGACCTGGACATCAAAGAGAGAATCAACTGCCAGTTCAACTCTGTGAGTTGCTAAGATCCACTCACAAAGTTGCTGTTTTTTCAGTTTTTTTACCTCTTGCCATTGATGTTGAAAACTTTCTGTTGAAGCCAAATCCAACAAATTTTCCAGCTTATCCAGATCTGTGATCCAGTCACTGCCAATATGATCGCTGATTAGCTCTGCTAACTCAGGATTCGCACAACGTAACCAAAGCCTTGGGGTAATTCCATTGGTCTTGTTCTGAAACCGCTCTGGGAACAAATTGTAAAAGTCTCGAAAGATTGTCTCTTTAAGCAGTTCGGTATGCAGCGCCGCTACTCCATTTGTTGTGTGGCTGCCAACAATCGATAGAAAAGGCATCCGTACTTGCTTTTCCCAACCTTCTTCAATCATGGAGACTCTGGATAGTAAACCCGGATCTCTGGGATTTTTGTGTCTGACCTGCTGAAGAAATCGATCATTGATCTGATAGATCAGTTCCATGTGTCTTGGAAGCAAATTGTTGAGCAATTCAACAGACCAACGCTCGAGAGCTTCCGGCAAAACCGTATGATTTGTATAAGCAAAGGTTTGACGACATATTTGCCAAGCTTCGTCCCATTCCAACCCCTCCTCGTCAATCAACAGTCGCATCAGTTCAGGGATTGCAATCGAAGGATGCGTATCGTTAAGTTGAATTGCCATATAATCTGGGAAGGCACCCCAAGGCTGATTGCGGTCCTTAAAGCGAACAATCATATCCTGCAGGGAAGCTGACACGAAGAAATATTGCTGCTTTAGCCGCAGCTCCTTTCCACTGAATGCCTGGTCATTCGGATACAAAACCTTGGAGATTGTTTCTACTCGCTGTTTGTCCATCACAGCTTGTAAATAATCTCCCCGATTGAAGCTTGCCAAATCAAAATCTCGAACAGCCCTGGCAGACCAAAGTCTTAGAACATTCACAGTCTCATTGGCGTAGCCACTGACTGGCACATCAAAAGCCACTGCTCTCGCTTGTTCTGCTTCCACCCAACGACGTTTTGATCTTCCCCGCTCATCAGTTTCATCAATCACTCTCCCATAAAAACGGACTGGGTAGTTGATGTGTGGTCGACGAATTTCCCAAGGATAACCATTTTCCAGCCAACCATCGGGAAATTCGATTTGTTGTCCATTCTCAAATTTTTGCTGAAAAATCCCATACTCATAGCGAATACCGTAGCCAAAAGCAGGCAACTGCAGGGTTGCCATGGAGTCAAGAAAACAAGCCGCTAAACGTCCAAGACCTCCATTACCCAAACCTGCATCTCGCTCGCACTCCTCAATCTCTAGGAGGCTTACGCCTAGTTGCTCCATTACCTTCTGGCAGACATCATAGATCCCTAGGTTAACAAGATTGTTGCGAAGACTTCGACCAATCAGATATTCAAGGGACAAATAATTGACTTGTTTGGCCTCAGATTTTTCATATCGCTGTTGGGTTTCATTAAGTTGCCAGATCAGCCGGTCTCGAACAGTTCGAGCCAAAGCTTCAAACAAATCTGTTTTGGTTGCTCGCTCTGGAATTTCGCAAATCACGAATTCAAGATTTTTTACAACAGACTCCAGAATCGTGTTGGAGTCCATCTTTTGTTGTGATTGTGCGATATAGTCCAAAAGACTTTGATTTTCAGATGTCAGATTCAACACTCAGCTCCTTCACAGCATTTTTTCATAAAGTTTCGTAGGACCATTGATTCAATTTTTTCAGTAATTTTTGTTCATTCCTGTAAAGAGGCAAAAAAATAAAAAGAACTTTTCCGAAAAGCTAAAGATTTTGTTCATAGAGTCGATAATACCCCTAGAACAAAAATCTTCAGCATTCACAGGAGAAATTCATGAAGTTAAAAAATCTGATCTTAGCCATCACAACGATAGGTTTTTTGTCATCCGGGTGCAGCACCATTCAAGAAATTGTTGGGGACGGCAATACTTTGATAGCTGGTCCTTGCGCAGATTTGACAATTGATGAGGCGTTCTTTCTGCATGAGGAAGCAAAAAGCGGTTTTGCCAAGTATCTGAATACACGGGAAGATCATCTCCTCTTCGACGCTTTTTACACAGCCAGTGATTCAAGATCTGTTGCACAGTCAGTTAGCCAATGCTGGGATCGCAGAGTTTCTCACTACAACGCCATGAAGAATCTTGAGGAATTGAATAACGACCTTGCGCGCATCCTAATCAGAAATATGCCAGATGAGGATCCGGGCCAAATGGTCTCAGTGTACCGTGATAAATACACTCGTTTGATGCACCGCTAATCGGAACAAATGCCTAGCGCCTCACCCTCCATTTTCTCCGAATTCAGAGTCAATTTTCAGCAGAACATAGCTGGCGTAGGACGCGCCACATTGCTTCTTCTGGAAGCCTTTTCAGCTCTGATCTCGCCTCCCTTTCGCTTCAAACTTTTCTTCAAACAGATGGAATTCATCGGCAACAAGTCGCTCTGGATTACCATTCTCACCGGCACATTTACTGGAATGGTGCTCACCATTCAGTCCTACTTCGCCCTAAAAACCTTTAGTTCTGAGAGCATTGTGGGGGGAATGGTCGCAGTTAGTATGACCAGAGAGTTGGGACCGGTTCTAACTGCCTTAATGGTCAATGCAAGAGCTGGCTCAGCAATTGCGGCTGAACTCGGTACCATGCGGGTCACAGAGCAGATTGATGCGTTGCAATCTCTAGCAGTCAACCCAGTCCAGTATCTTGTAACACCCAGAATACTAGCAGGTTTGGTGATGCTGCCAAGTCTGACAATGGTAGCCAATTTTACTGGTATACTCGGCTCATATCTTGTTGGAGTCTTATTACTCGGAGTAGATTCTGGAATTTTTCTCTCGAAAATCGAAACATTTGTGGAGCTGCGAGATATCTGGGGTAGTCTCATTAAGGCAGCCATCTTTGGAGTAGTTCTCACTCATGTAGGTTGCTACAAAGGCTACTTCACCGAAAACGGGGCTGAAGGTGTTGGTCGAGCCACAACAGAAGCCGTGAGCTTCTCTGCAGTGTTTATTCTCTTCTCAGACTATATCTTCACCTCCTTTTGGCAGCGTTAAGCTAACTTCAGTAACGTCCCCATCCTCCGATCCAATGCTTTAAAAGCCTAAATCACATCATTTGGAACTTCTTTAAACATTCTGATCTGGACGGTTGATTAAAATTCTCTATATTCAAATCATTTGAATCAAGAATACAAATCTCCCAGTTAAATCAGTAATGCCAGATCTCCTCCAAGTTTCGATGCCCCAGGTCTGGGCAGATAATCTACGTTCCGAATTGATGAAGCGACTTGAAAATCGACACACCTCTATCGAGTTGCTTACACATGGCCCGGGCAGACCACCTGCTCAAAACGCTGCGGTAATCTGGCTTTGGTATGAAGAAGATTTCGGAGCGGAAAAGCGACCTGCGAGTGGCATGAAAATCTATTCACGATCTCGGGTTATGAGGCTTCCCAAGAAAATGGATCCTGAAGCTGAACTGTGGTTGCAACGTTTGAAACAACTTGAAAAGGATATCCAAACCCAACGGAATGACCTGGAGTTTCAGAAATTCTGCTATCGATGCGTAAATTTCTTCAGAAGGAATGAGCAACACTGGCAACAACAGTTAGTCTTACAATCAATCCTCAAAAGAGTAGAACCCTTTGAGGATCTTTACATTGAAGGACTGAGAGGAGCTCTGGATAAAGCAATTTCAGCAGCGACAGGAGTCAGTCTTCTTGAAGATGTGATGCGAACATTAGTAAATGTGCTGATCATCGATAATCTTGGTTCCAAGTTGCCAAGAAAGTTAGGCGGCCTTGGCTACAACAGCCAGCGTATTAAGACCATGACGCTCAACCAACTGCAACATTTGCAGAGGAAAATCGATCCAGATGCTCAACAGATCGATCTTCGAAAAGTCCCAACAAGTCTTTTTCAACATCCTGAAATGAAAAAGTATGACTTGGTGTTGATTAATCCATGGCGATTTGAAGGAGATAAACTCCCTATTTTGATCTTGGTGCGTACAACAGGAAATCTTAGTCGAAAAGAGGAAAAATCACTCGCCAAGCAGCCTCAAAATCTTCAACGAATTGAGGAAGCTAAGCAGCACTTGAAAGACCTACAAGAACAGATTGACCCAATTCAGGTTGAATTGGACCTCATTGAGGCTGATGACTTTGGTAATGAGAATCAGCAAGAAGTTGAGCATTATCAACATCTTCTTAAGTCCAAAAAGCAATTACTTGAAAAAATCCGCCAGAAAGAATCATTGATTCAGGAATTGACAAAACCAATTGATCCCAAGAGAAAAACTCATCTGCAACTACTCAATCTTATGAACTGCTATAGCAAAGAGGAGAGCATTGCCGAGAAAGCCACTTCCATGCTGAAACGCGCATTCACTCTTGAAAACAAGCGAAGTCAAGAGGGCATTCAACAAGATATAAAAAAACTTTCTGTGTTTCTGAGACAACATGTCAAGATCGTGGATACTCTAGAACGCATCCAAAGTGAGATGAATAAGCTGGAGAGCAATCTCCAGAATTTAATCACAGAAAAAGATTCAGACGCCACAACTCCATGGCGAAGACCATTCCTAGAATATCAATTAGACAATTTGGAATATTGCATTCTCAAGGAACAACTGACTGAGCTTGCTAAATCCTAAAAATTGATATGTTCTCATTTTAATCCCCTGACATTATCATCAGAAAAGCATTCACTGAGTCCAAAAATCTCATTCAATTTTTTAAGCAAGTATCCCCAAAGCCTGATTCAAAATAAGCAAAAAGTTGCTAAAAAAAATTCAGTTTCTGCTCTTACTTCTCTCCTTTAATATCCAAATCGTAAATGCTGAGGAACTACTTGTCGCAGTAGCATCCAACTTTGTCGCCCCAGCAAAAGAATTGAGTCAGGAATTCTCCAAGATCACCACTCATAATGTGCGTCTGAGCTTTGGCTCAACCGGAAAATTATACGCTCAAATCATCCACGGAGCTCCTTTTCAAGTATTCCTTGCGGCTGACCAAGAACGTCCACTGAGATTAGTTTCAGAAGGTTTTGCAGAGAAGGGTAGCCAATTCACTTATGCTCTTGGGCGGATTGTGCTCTACTGTCCAAGAGAGAGATCTGATCAACAACCTTTGGAAGTTTTAAAATCGAATGGATTCACCCGACTGGCGATCGCAAATCCGAAGACAGCACCATATGGTCGAGCAGCAATGGAGGTTCTCCAAAACCTAAGGATCTTCGAAAATCTGCGCACAAGCATTATCCAAGGAGATAACATTGCACAAACCTTTCAGTTTGTAAGCACTGGCAATGCAGAGTTAGGCTTCGTCTCAAGGTCTCAGGTGATCAATATTGACCCAGATCTGTATTCGACCATTCCAGCAGATTTACACAGCCCAATCCAACAAGATGCGGTGCTCTTGCAGAAAGGTCTGGATAACAAAGCTGCCAGAGAATTCTTAGAATTTCTGAAAAGCGATCCTGCAAGAGAAATAATTCAGTCTTATGGTTACGACTTGGAATGAGATTTTCCCTTGAATGAGTGGTTTGATGCTGAGATGTGGGAGGCTACCAAACTCACCCTTAAATTGGCCTTTGTCACCACACTCCTTTTACTGATTCTCGGGACTCCAATCGCTTGGTGGCTTTCCCGTTCAAAGTCATTTATTAAAGAAATTATTGGAACTTTAGTCGCCCTGCCGCTTGTTCTTCCCCCCACAGTCCTCGGCTTCTATCTGCTTCTGCTGCTTAGCCCACAGGGAAAATTTGGTAGCTGGTTATCGGAGGTTTTTGGTTCACCTTTCCCTTTTTCCTTCAAGGGATTGGTCGTTGGATCAGTCATCTATTCATTACCTTTTGTCGTCCAGCCCATTAGAAACTCCTTTGAAGCTATTGGAGAAAATTCATTGGAAGCTGCAGCTAGCCTGCGGGCTAGCCCATTCGATGTCTTTTTTTCTATTGCCCTGCCCCTCGCAAGACCTGGCATACTAACCGGATCGGTCTTGGGTTTTGCTCACACCGTAGGTGAGTTTGGGGTGATTTTGATGTTAGGTGGAAATATTCCAGGGGAGACGAAGGTACTCTCCGTTGCGATTTATGATTACGTTGAATCTCTTCAGTGGGAAAAAGCCCATGTCCTGGCTGGAGGTATGATTGGATTTTCTTTCTGCGTGATCTTGGCAACAACTCTTATCGAACGTCATTGGCGAGCAAAAAGATAATGAGTAGATTTGAAGCCGAGTTCAAAGGAAGATTGGGAAATTTTGAGGTGGATGTCTCCTTCACTCTTCCACAAACGGGAATTACCGCATTATTTGGTCCTTCCGGCTGTGGCAAAACAACTATCTTACGCTGCATTGCAGGTTTAACTCAGTTAGAGGGCAACCTAGTTGTTGATGGAAAAAGTTGGCAGGATTCTTCTAATTTTTTGCCAACACATCGCCGCCCAATTGGCTATGTCTTTCAGGATGCGAATCTTTTTCCTCATCTTTCCGTTCGAAGGAACCTCGAGTATGGGTTGAAGCGAATTCAAAACACTCAGAAGACCAAACTATGGGAGGAGATAACGGAAATGTTAGGCTTGGAGGCCTTACTAGACCGTGAACCTAGCAGGCTTTCGGGTGGAGAAAAGCAACGTGTTGCCATTGGGCGAGCGTTGCTCTCTGCTCCAGAAATTCTCTTGATGGATGAACCACTCTCCGCACTGGATCGCTTCAGCAGAATGGAGATTCTGCCTTACCTACAAAGGCTGCATCTCGATCTAAAAGTACCAATTGTTTATGTAAGCCACGATTTGCAAGAGATTGAACAACTCGCAGATTGGATGATTCTGCTTGAGAAAGGTCATGTCATTGCCCAAGGCAGTATTTCGGGATTACTGGCTAATCCACAACTACCATTGGCCAGGTTACCTGAAGCAGCCGTGATTCTTGAGGGATCTATGCAAGATTTTGATTCAAAGTATTGTCTTTCAAAAATAGCAGTTAATGGTGGATCTCTGACTCTCTCCCAGAATTTAGGAGTGGTTGGAAGCCGTCATCGTTTAAGAATTTTGGCAAGAGAAGTGGGAATTGCCAAATCATGGCAAGATGGCGATGCTAGCTTTTTGAATGCTCTCTCAGCCATCATCGTAGACATTCAACCTTTTGGGGAGCAACAAGCTACTGTATTTTTACGGCTAGGGGAACAAGCCAATGGGGATGCTTTGTTGGCCAGAATCACAAGAAAATCCTGTGATGTACTTCAGTTGAAAAAAGGGGACGAGGTTAAAGCTTTGATCAAAAGCGTAGGATTGATGGGTGTTCCAACTGTGGATCAGGCAGGATAGGTTCTGCTGTGTTGGGGTTTTAGCTGTACTGTGTCTCCCAAGAGCCAACTCTCTCTGGATGGAACACTGACTCGAAGAACCAAGCCATTCTCATGGCAGACATGCAAAATTTTGTGATCACCACGAAAGGAAATCTCCTGAATCCAACCTGCATGGAAAGTAGTTTCAGGGACTCTATTGATTTTGATATCTTCTAGTCGAGACATCCATAATCGATCACGAATGTTTGGCAGTTGATAGATATTTTCCAGCCCAATCGCTGATCCAACAAGCTCTAGGGGTACCAGGTTCGCTTCACCTACGAAGGAAGCAACCCACGCCGTCGCTGGTTCATGGTAAACCTCTTCTGGGCTTCCGTTCTGAACAACTTTTCCTTGCGAGAGCAAAATCATCCGATCCGCAAATGTGTAAGCCTCCGTTTGATCATGTGTGACTAGAATTGCACTCACCTTGGCCTCACGAAGAATATCTCGAATATCCTGCCGAATCTGCACTCTGAGTCGATAATCCAGACTGTTGAATGGTTCATCCAACAACAACAGTCTTGGAGCTGGCGCCAGAGCCCTAGCTATTGCAATCCGTTGTTGTTCTCCCCCTGAAAGTTCGTGGGGCATTTTCTTTTCAGAGCCAGATAATTCCACAAGTTTCAGCATTTCCTCCACACGTGAACGTTTTTCGTCCTTCGAACCATTGAGGCCGTAAGCCACATTTTTGAACACATTCAGGTGAGGAAAGAGGGCAATATCTTGGAAGACCATGCCTACACGCCTTAACTCAGGGGCTACTATGTGGTGAACACTACTCATTTCTTCTCCACCAATAAAAATCTCCCCAGCTTGCGGCTCATCCAAGCCTGCAATCAAGTTCAGGAGGGTGGATTTCCCACAGCCAGAGGGCCCAAGTATCGAAAGCAACTCATGAGGTCTTAGGTTCAGACTCACTCCATCCACTGGCTTAATCTGACCGTAGTGCCTAACGAGATCTTTACATTCGAGCAGAAAATCAGATGTAACTGGCGCTACTTTGCGGCTTCGAAAAAATGACATTTTTGAGGAAGAGTGTAGGGGGCTTAGGTCGCAGTTGTTGAATGGGATCGCTTTCTCATCTCACGCGCCAATTTTAATGCCTGATTTGTGATCTCTGATCCATCAAGGAGTCTAGCGATTTCTATGATCGCCTGTTGCTTGTCCAGATCTTCAATGAAAGTGTAGGTCTGATCATTTTCTGTAGATTTAGTCACTGCATAATGATGTTCAGCGAATGCTGCAATTTGCGGAAGATGAGTAATACAAAGCGTCTGTTGACGTTTTCCAAGATGTGCCAACTTCCTTCCGACTGTCTCTGCAACACTACCACTTATGCCCGTGTCGACTTCATCAAAGATCAGAGTTTCCACGGTGTCTGTGGTTAGGATGGTCTGAATTGCCAACATCACTCTGGATAACTCACCCCCAGATGCAATCTTTACGAGGGGACGCAGCGGCTGTCCGGGATTGACAGAGAGCATGAATTCAACTCGATCAGCACCATTTGAGCTAAATGAATCATCATACTTTTTTTCAAAAGAGGTTTCGAATTTTGCCCGATTCATTCCAAGCTCTTTCAATTCCCTACTGATCGCTTCATCAAGTTCCTTAGCTGCCTTTTTTCTTTCTGAAGAAAGATTGGTGGAATGTTCTTGAAGGGTTTTGACTAATTCGTAAATTTCCTGCTCTAGAGCCGATGCATCTTCTTCCAGATTTTGGAGACCTTGTAGCTCCGTTTGATGTCGTTCACACAGTTCAATCAGTTGTGTAGTGTTGGTTACCCGATACTTGCGCTGCATTGATTGAAGTAGGCTTAGGCGATCATTGACCCAAGCCAGGCGTTCAGGGTTGTCTTCAATTCGGTCCTGTCTGTGTCTTAATGACTGGCTCAATTCATCCAACTGAAGAAGTGACTGATCAAGATTCTCTAAAAGTGCCGTGCAACCAGGGTCCATTCTTTCAGCATCTTGCAACTGCCTTTTCAAACTACTCAGTACCTCCACGATAGATCCATCCTCTTCATAAAGAATGGTCTGCATTCCTCCATAGAGGTTGAGAAGTTGTTCTGCATGAGCAAGCATTTTGGACTCTGTCTCAAGGTCATCCATCTCTTGCGGTTCCAGGTTGAGACTGGAAAGCTCTTGAAACTGCGCCTCCAGAAGCATCTGTCGATCCGTACGGTTTGCTAACCTTTCCTGCCACTCTTCCTGCTCACGTCGCTTCTTAGTCCATTTTTTATGAACTTCTCGGAGTGCATCTCTTGTTGGGAATAGATTGCCGAAGGCATCCAAAAAATCTAAATGACGGGAGGAATCAAGAAGTGCTTGGTTATCGTGTTGGCCGTGGATATGAACAAGTCCTCGCCCAACTTCTGCCAACAAACCCTGAGTGACAGAGGTGTCGTTGAGAAAGCGTTTCTGGCGGTTATTAGTGTTGAGCACTCGGCGGATCAATAGTTCATTTTCATGAGGTATATCCGATTCACTAAGCAATCGCTTCAATTCAGTTTGTTTTGAAATATCAAAGGCTCCCTCCACTAGTGCTTGTGATGAACCTGGTCGAATCAAACCAAAATCAGCACGATCCCCCAAAAGTAATTGAAGACCATCAATCATGATCGATTTTCCTGCACCGGTTTCTCCCGTCATGATGGAAAAACCATCAAAAAAATCGATTTCTAGATTCTCAATTGTCGCTAAATTCTGAATCCGCAAATGCAGCAGCATAATTGCTCATTCTTGATTCAGTAGAGGTCGTCGAGGGAAGAGATCACGTTATCAGCGATTAAACGGAAGGCTTCTGCAGCAGGGCTATCAGATGGGGCTTGGTTCATGAGAGGCTTACCCAGATCACCTCCTTCCCGAACGGCTAGTTCCAAAGGAATGGCACCAAGAAAAGGCACTTCGTATTTGCGGCAAGCTTCTTCAGCGCCATGTTGGCTGAAGATCGCTGTTTTTTCACCACAATGAGGACAAGCAAAGTAGCTCATATTTTCAACAATGCCCACGATGGGAATATCGACCTTGGAAAACATAGTGATAGCTTTGTAAGCATCCACCAAGGCCATGTCTTGTGGAGTCGAAACAACAACTGCACCGGCCAACTCACAGAGCTGTGAGATGCTGAGTTGAACATCCCCAGTTCCTGGAGGCATGTCGATAATCATTATATCACCACCTGGCCAGGCTGTATCTCGCAAGAGTTGTTCTACTGCCTGATGAACCATCGGCCCTCTCCAGACCATTGCAGCCTCATCATCAATCAGATTACCAATCGACATCGCATGTAAACCCATCACCTCCAGCGGCATTAGGTTTTCTTCCCGTAGTTCAGGTTTCACTCCCCGTAGACCCGTCATAATTGGGAAACTTGGACCATAAATATCTGCGTCAAAAAAACTTACACTAAATCCTTTTTGCTGAAGGGCTAGTGCTAAATTTAGAGATACTGTCGATTTTCCAACCCCACCCTTGCCACTGGCAACGGCTAACACCGCATCATAATTTTGAAGATAAGCGGTTCTTTGAGGTTGTCGAGCCCGTCTGCTGTTCTCTGATTCGGGTATCGAAGCCTTATTTTCTTCTGATTCATCATCAATGGGAGCCTTTTCCAAGACTTCAACCGCCACGCGCGAAATACTTGGTAAGTTTCTAATATTCTCCTCAATCTGCGTTGGGAGTATTTGACGCAACCTCGACTCTAAAGGCAGAACAATCGTGAATTTGGCGAAGTCGTTGTTGACCACACAGCTATGCACAATCTCTGTTTCAGTGAGAGGTCTTCCGTCAACTTCGATTTCAGCCAGAACAGACGTAAATTGTTGTTCCAATGATTCCATGATTGCTTCCTTCAGGGAGCAGAGGTTTTGTAAGCGACATGAATTGTCGAGGCACCAAATACAAAATCGTAGTAGTCAGCCTGTTGGAAGCCAACTTCAAGTAGTTTCCGCTTCAGGGTTTCTTGATCGGGATACTTCAAAGAAGACTGAGGAAGATAGGTGAACATTTCCTGATCAGGCATTAGCCATTCACCAATCTTTGGGACAACTTTGAAGAAGTAGAAACGGCTCAAAACATCTATCAATGGCAACCGTACTTTTCCCACATCCAGACTAACCAAGACCCCCCCTGGTTGCAAGATGCGCCTTATCTCCAAGAGTCCCTTCGTGAGATCATCAAGGTTACGCAGTCCATAACCAATCGTCACCGCAGCAAACCATTCATCCGGAAAAGGAAGGCGAAGGGCGTCCCCTTGGATCCATTGGACTGAGTCAGCTTTTGTCCGATCTGCCGCGATTCCCAACATGGATCCAGCAAAATCAACCCCTGTCACTACTGCATCAGGATGCTGCTTGATGACAGCCCTAGCAATGTCTCCAGTTCCACAACAGAGATCCAGGCAACGTTCTCCTTCCCGAAGTCCTGTCTGACGAGCAACAAAACGCTTCCAATAACGGTGCATTCCAAAGGTAATGAGGTCATTAAACCGGTCATACTTCAACGCAATTTCATTGAATTTGCTGCTAACGTATTCGGCTTTCTTGTCAGTCGATGGGAGTTGGTAGTTCAATGGCTTATTGAGGGAGGATACAGAACAAGTTGTCTAGAAAGCAGTTCAAGAGCAGAGATCGCAAAACGAATTTGGTGTTCCTGTTTGGTGAAGAATGGATTTTCCTGAACTACCTCATGAATTGTCTCATATGGCTGCTCTGTCATTTCTGATTTTTTGATAAGCACCAGGTGGCAGACCCCATTCTTGTTGCTACGCAAGGTTCCATCAGGAGGACCTGCCATCCCGTTTTCAGCGAGCACCATGTTTGCTTCAGTATTTCTCATTGCAGCCAAAGCCATCTCCTTTGTCAATTCCTCTGACAGGCTTGATTCGTGGTGCCCCAAAAATCTCCCAATCAATTGCTCCTTGATAGAATTGGCATAAGCGACCTGAGAGCCAAGAACGAATTTGGACGAGCCAGGTAGCCCAATCAAGGACCCTGCTATCCGTCCACCAGCGCTTGTTTCCAGAAAATAGATCTTCGGAGGATTTTTTCTCTCAAATAGCTGACGAGAGACCTTTCGACTGATTTCTAGGAGATCTCTCTCTAGTTCCTGAATCCTGACTTCCCACTCACTGACTTCAGCAATTTTCTTTGAGACGCTACCCCCAAGATGCTCCTCAAGATGCTCAATTGCCTTGTCAGGCAGATAAGCGGGCAGTTGCTGTCCGCAGGATAAAGCTCGACGAATTATCGTTGAGGAAAGATTTAGATAGCTTTGAAGTGCTCTGGGCAGAAGATCAGGATCTAGAATTTTCTGTTTCAGGGACAGACCCTCAGCAAAAGTATCCACAATTCGCTCCCCCGGCCTAGGTACTACCAACAGTTCCGCCAAGTTTGACATCTCTTGCAAATCTGCTTCTGAAAATATTTGGGGATCCTGCATTCTGTTGATCAAGTCACTACCGACCAACACCTGAATCCGCTGACTTTTGTACTCGCTATCAGACCCGAGAGCTGTCCAGATATTTTTGACATTATCCAAAAGTCTAACCTGGTGATCCCTCTTAAATTCACTGCTTGAAACGAATAACTCGACTTGGCGAAGACGAAGAATTTCTCCAACATGATCAGAAATGACGATGAGTCGATTTCCATAACCTTGAAGTAGACTTTCAAGCAAGTCTTGCATCAGTTGGAGACGGATATCTTTGGGGAGGGTTACTGATCTTTTGAAAGGATCAGGATGATGACCATTAGAGAGGAGGTAAACGACCTTCGATAATTCAGGTCGTTGCCTTAAGGCCAGCTCAGCCAATACGAGGTGGTGATAGCCTGCCGGATTTCCAGTGATGGGAACAAATAGGGTATTTTGGAAATCAGCATTCTCCGGGCAGGGAGATTCAATAATTCTGGGGTTCACTTGCAAAAAGTTAGGCTGCTGATTCAGCCTGAACTTGATTCTGTAGCATCAGCAAATTTAGCATTTTCAGTGTAGCATTTACCGCTGCCATCACTTGATCGCCATCCACACCAATCGTTTGTAGTCGACGTTCCCCCATCTTCCAGGTAATCACGGCCTCGGTCAAAGCATCAGTTTTTCCACTTCTGGGAATCCGGATTTCATAGTCCACCAAGTCAGGACAAATTATTTGACGGCGTTTGAGGATCTTCTTGACGGCATTCATAAAAGCATCGTATCCACCAATACCTGAACCTGCTTCCGTGTATTCCTTCTCGTCCCAACTCAAGCAGACGGAAGCTGTGGACTTAAGATTCAAACCACTCTGGATGCTGCAACCCTCCAAACGCAAGCGTTGATTGACGTTGTCATCCAAGACATCCGTAACAATGAAGGGCAAATCTGCTGGAGTCAGATTTTTCTTTGAGTCCCCCAACTGGACGATTCTTTCGAGTACTTTTCTCAGATTTTCCTCAGAAAGCTGTAGACCCAGGATCTCCAGATTTTTGACGAGAGACGCTTTGCCACTCATTTTTCCGAGTGCATAACTTCGAATTCTTCCAAAACGCTCTGGCTGAATAGGATTGTGATAGAGTCCTCCTTTTCTGTCGCCATCGGCGTGAATTCCACTTGTTTGGGTGAAAACATCGGTGCCCACTACAGGGGAATTCGTAGCCAATCTCTTACCTGAGAAGGTCTCGATCATCTCGCTAACTGGAACCAGGCTCGTTTCGTCAATGCTTAAGTGAACTCTCAACTTATCACGAAGAACTACTGAAATTTCAGCAAGGGAGACATTGCCTGCTCTTTCACCGAGGCAGTTCATTGTGCAATGAAGGTTACGAATCCCAGCTTTCACTGCGTATAGGCAGTTGGCAGTGGCTAAGCCATAGTCGTTATGAGGATGAAAATCGATAGTCGCCCATGGGAATCTCGAGGTCATGTCTTTCAAGCTATCAAAAACTTCCTCTGGAGATAGCACTCCGAGGGTGTCTGGGAGCATAATGTGCTTGATATCCAATCCTTCCAAGTGTCCCATTAGGTTATAGACATACTCTGGCTTATCTCGATAACCATTTGACCAATCCTCGAGATATATATTGACCTGCAAGCCTCTACTTTGGGCGTATTCGACTGTTAGGCGTATGTCTGCAGCGTGTTCTTCAAGTGTTTTCCGAAGCTGATTCTTGCAGTGATTTTCACTTCCCTTGGTTAGCAGATTCAGTACTCTGGCACCTGAGTCGAAAATCCAGTCGACACTTCTCTTGTGATCACAAAAACCGAGCACTTCTACCCGGTCCAGAAACCCTTGGCCACTTGCCCAATCTGCTATGTTTTGAACAGCTTCTTGTTCTCCCTGGGAGATTCTCGCAGAAGCAATTTCGAGCCTATCAACCCCAACTCTCTGAAGCAGGGCCTTCGCAATATTCATCTTCTCAGAGGGTGTAAACGAGACTCCTTGAGTCTGCTCCCCATCACGAAGAGTTGTGTCCATTAAAGAAATATGTTCACCAGCGAGATCCATTGCTTCATCCTCCTAAGAAATTCTGAAAAATCAGACTTTACCACGCTCTTACTATGTGTGGCAACCGCTCTTTAAATTTTTACTCAATCTTGCTCTTCTTGCTTGAGGGTCTGAAATTCCAAGCCCTTGAATTCCCAATGAGCAGAGGGTTCCTGTACCAAGGCAAGTACGACCTCAAAGATCTGGACCTCATCATCTTGATTTACTCTGAAACGAACTCTGGAATCTTCTGCATCTTCCCTGAAATCAAGATGTAATTCTGGCTCTTCCAGTTCAAGTCCTGCAGCCTTCAATTCTAGGTATCTTGAATCTTCCTTGACTACCTCATAGGCCACTTGAAAAGCTGAGGTCTTGCGCATGTTTGGTTGCTGCAGACCCAAGGCAATGACAAAGAAACCAAAGAACAACAGGTTTGAAAGCAGCAGGCGGCGCATGGGGCGCATCGCATCTGGATTATCAATGACTACCGTTCCTGCTAAACGATCTCCCAAGCGCCTTCCGTAGGGATCTCGAAAGATTTCCCAAGCTTCCCAAGGCAGGATGAATAAGCTCAAATTCCGTTTGAATAGTCGGTCTTTCGGCACTCTCTCATTAAGATTTTCAATCTTACGCAAGCACATGCCCAACATGCGTTTCCCAGGGCTGCCGTTCTGTGAAAGATCTCTAAAAACTAAAAAGAGCATAGCCCCACCGTAGAACCAAGTGAGGTCTAACCAGCTACGAGCCTGCTGCTTAAGGTCCCAGTGTTCCTGCCGAAAAAGGCTGTCAAGTGTGTTGAGAATAAGGATGATCAGGACAAGATCTATCAGGAGACCAAAGAGCCGCTTCCCTTGGGAAGATGCCCTTAGGCGGGAAGGAGCGTCGGAATGAACCGCAGAAGGGTTTTCCGAATCAACGGTGGAAGATTCCTCCGTCATGGCAAGCGAGATTCTACTTTTTTGAGGCGGTCAAAGAGTTCTTCGAGTCGGTGAATCAATGCCTGAGTTTTGCGCCACTGAGAAACTGGTCTGGACGGCATTCCCCCCACTACCTCCTTATCGGCGATATTGCTGGTAATCACCGAACGCGCAACCGCTGTGACATGATTACCAACCTGAACATTATCTCGAATTCCGGTTTGCCCACCCATGATTAGATGATGCCCTATGGTCGCACTCCCGCCTATGGCTGATTGGGCAGAGATCAGAGCATGCTCCCCAATCACAACATTGTGAGCAATCTGAACCTGATTATCAATTTTGCTTCCTGCCTTGATGACAGTGTCGGTAAATCGGGCTCGATCCACCGTAGTATTAGCGCCAATTTCAACATCATCTTCAATCACCACTCGGCCTACTTGAGGAATTTTCTGATTGACACCCTCTCTCTGAAAATATCCGTGTCCATCTGCCCCAATCACTGATCCACTCTGGAGGATCACCCGATCACCAATGATACAGTCTTCCTGAACCACAGCTTTTGGAAAAATTTCACAATTCTCCCCAATCACAGCATCCGTCATCAAAACACAACCAGCATGTATAATGCTGCCTGATCCGATTCGAACCCCATCATAGAGTACCACTTGCGGACCCACCCAAACGTTTTCTCCAAGTTGAACATTTTCGCCCAAGGTCGCTGTGGGGTGCACTTGGCCTTCTGGGTGTTGCGGAGGATGCAATAAAGCTGTTGCCTTGACATGAGCTGCCAGCGGATCGTGGGCAAACAGAAAATTTCGACCCTCAGCGTTGGTGCCAGCAGGAACGATCACCGCGATCTCATCCCCACTGATTTCTTCTTCATGATGTTGTTTTCGATGAATTCCTCTCGGAGTAGGGACACTGCTCAATCCGCTAGCAGAAGCCAAATAAGCTACCCCACCAGGTCTCAGTTGATCCAGCCCACAGGCATGAGTTAATTTCAGGGAGGGTTCACCGCTAAAGGGTAAATCTAGCTGACGAGCCAGTTCTTCAAGCGTGTATGTTTTCCGAATGCGTTTCATTAACCAAAAAGAGCAAAGCGATGAGCAAGAGGTCGAACACTGACGGACTGCCCAGATCGTAAAGGTTGGGAATCTTCTGGCATGTGAATCAGTGAGTTAGCCTGTGCTATTGAGGCGATACTGAAGGAACCTTGTTGAGGTACAGGACGAACCCAATCAATACCATCTTGATGGTACCAGTGGGCTCTTAAAAGTTGTAGTCTCTCTGAGGTTTCATCAAAATCCTCAGTGATTTTTGCGGATCTCATCGGCACTTCCAGTTGTTGATGACCAAGACACTTGCGCAGGTAGGGCCTGACCAATTCTTCAAAAAGAACGAACGTGGAAGCTGGATTACCAGGCAAGCCGAAAACCTTGGTGTCTCCAAGCTGTCCAAAGAAAAGGGGCTTGCCAGGTTTGATTTTGACCCGCCAGAAAATTTCTTCGACTCCTAACTCTTTTAGAGCAGGCTTAACAAAATCTGAGTCCCCAACCGAGACCCCACCTGATATCAACAAGGCATCCGCCTTAAGCGCCTCGTCAAGAACTTTGATTGTACCTTCCAAGTCATCAACCACCCGATGCAGTCTAGTTACCTCACAAGCCTCTGTTTGGAGCAGAGCTTCAAGCAAAAAACTGTTTGCCTCACGAATTTGACCAGGTCCAGGTTTGATGGTTGGATCAACCAATTCTGTTCCCGTAGACAAAATGTTTATCTTCAGCCTTCTGTGCAAAGGGACTTCAACCAGACCTTGGGCTGCCAGCAGGGCAAGATGTGTTGGGGCAATCGTTGTTCCGACTGGAAACAGAGGGTCTCCAATGGACATGTCTCGACCTCTGCGACGAAGGTTATTCCCGCTTTTTGTGGGATGCGAGAAATAAACTTGGTCCTCTTTTCTCACAACTTGTTCGCGCATTACGACAGCTTCTGCACCTAGAGGTAAGGGCGCTCCCGTGGCAACTTGAACGCATTCTCCTTCCTGAAGAGAGATCGTGTCTAATCGACCAGCGAAAATGTATTCCTGGCATCTTAAAACTACTGGGGTTTCTTCAGTAGCTTTAGCGATTTCATTCAATTTTACTGCGTAGCCATCCACTGCTGAATTATCGAAAGGAGGCTGATCTTCTAGGGCGACAAGATCTTCCGCTAGGGCTCTTCCGACTGCGTTTCTAAAATCAACTTTTTCTAATTCTTGGGCTCGAGCATGCGCAAGAATGGTGACTTTGGCTTCTTCGTAAGTTAGCATAATTTAATTAATTTGTTGGACAACCAATCCGGGTCCAAAGCACTATCCATTCCAAGAAAAATAGGTTCAAACATGGTGGCTTTTCTGAAGAATTACGTAGATGTCCTGAAGAATATGCACGAACATCATCGGCTCTACTTCTTCATTCACGCGTTCATGTTGATCTCAGCCTTTTTGATGTTTCTAATCGTCATCTTCAGCATGATTTGAAAAACCCTTCCCTTTCCATCCTTCTGAATGAATCTATATAAATTCATAAGAATCACTGCGAGCTTCCCATCAATGGTGCATCCAGTCAAAGAGACCTGAATATAGTCGTTGAATCCTCAGGAAACCCCAAGTCATCAGCACAGCTCCGACTGGAGCCAAACCCAGCAAATAGGGAATAGACTGCAGTTGGACAGAGCGTAACCCCCAAAACCAGCAGATCAATCCTAGAATCACCAGAAAGCCCCACCCACAAAGTTTCAACTCCCAGAGACGTGGCATCTCAGGTAACTTCTTGTTCCTACGGAAATAGGCCCTCTGTTGGGGAACCTTCAAAAAATCGAAATAGAGCCAATAAGCTATCAATGCCACAGGTCCAAAAATTCCGAGACTATCACTGATCCAATGATGAGCCGTCATGGAGCGGGCTACTGCCATGCCTATCGCAAGCAGAACACAGCCTACTGCCCACAAGATCGCTAATTGTGGCTTACGGTACTTGTAGTCCGTCAACCAAATTAGAGAGAGGAGCATCGGCACAAGGACCACCGCGGTATGCCCACTCGGGAAACTTCCTCTATAAATTCCTTCTGCGATGTAATGTGGTCCAAATTCATACCATTCACTAAACGGCCATTGCTTGTCCCAGACAAGATGTGGGCGAGCCCTACCAATGATCCATTTGAGGCAGTGAACAAAACCCAAACCTCCTGCAAGGGTGGTGGTAATGATGAACCCCAAAAAGGGACGCCACTCTTGCAGGCGCTCTGTTGCGTTGGATTTCCAAGCTCTGAAGTAGAGTAAGAAACTAGCTAGGACAAACAAAATGGCAGGATCACTTCCTCCCGGCAAAGAGCCCTCAAAGAGGGTGCGGCCCATCCATTCTCCGAAAAGCTCAGACCGATTTTCTCGTAACCACCGAGTCCACTCCTGATCAAACTGACCCAGGTAGCTCAGCCAAGTTAGACTGAGCAAGGTCAACAGAAGATAGAATTTATATTTCTGCCAGAACAGTTCAGCAGGACTGGGTGGTGGAAGAGGAGAGAGTGGCACGAATCCGAATGATTATTTTGGATCTTGTAACAACTTGAGCAAACTAGACGTATCCCAGCGTCCTCCACCCAAAGCTTGAACGCCAGAGTAAAACTGATCGATCATCGCGGTTCCAGGCAACTGAGCACCGTTTTGCCGGGCTTCATTGAGCACAATCCCCAAATCCTTTCGCATCCAATCCACGGCAAAACCGAATTCGAATTCATCTGCCACCATGGTCTTGTGCCGATTTTCCATTTGCCATGATTGGGCGGCTCCTTTTGAAATCACCTCAATCACAGCTAAAGGATCCAGTCCGGCTCGCTGTGCGAAATGAATGGCTTCTGCCAAGGATTGAACAACCCCTGCAACACAGATTTGATTGACCATCTTCGTTAGTTGACCGGAGCCAACTTCTCCAAGTCGTTTGACTGATCGTGCATAGGCTTGAATGACCGGCTCTGCTCGATCATAGTTTGTTTGATCTCCACCACACATCACGGTCAGAATCCCGTTTTCAGCACCACTTTGGCCCCCAGAAATTGGAGCATCCACAAATCCGACTCCCAAGGAAGCTCCCACACCCGCAAGTTCCCTCGCAACAATTGCTGAAGTGGTCGTGTGATCAACCAGTAAGGTTCCTTTGTCCATACCACGAAAGGCGCCCTGCTCTCCATTTACGACCTGGCGGAGGTCGTCGTCATTGCCAACACAGGTAAACACAATTTCAGCACCTTTTGCGGCTTCTGACGGAGTACTTGCACTTGTTCCACCATGTTGCTGAACCCACTTTGCGGCTTTTTCTGCCGTACGATTATAAACACATACCTCGTGACCAGCTTTCACTAGATAACCGGCCATTGGATAGCCCATCACGCCCAATCCCAAAAAACTTACTTTCATCTCAAACTCCATATCTGTTTGGCAATACTCCCCCACCACGACTTCGAGATGGGCCGAATTCATTCATCTTGTCACATCAAATGCTGTGGGTCGATATCTAGAATAATGTTTTCTTCTCGACCACAGATCAAGGGTTCTGGACCGAGAAGTGATTTTTCAAAAATTTTTCGAATCAATCCTGCAGAGGAAGCCTTAATCAACACCTGCCATCGAAAGCGATGGTTGATGCGTCGAATCGGGGCTTCGGCTGGTCCCTGACAGATTACTTGCCCTTGCCCGTTTGATCTTAAATTTTGCCGCAGAGACAAGGCAAGGTCCTTTGCTCGATGCTCATCACGAGAAACACAGAGCACACTAGCGAGGCTCATAAATGGAGGCTGCCTGAATCTTTCTCGAAGGGGTAACTCCTGATTTACAAAAGATGCGTAATCCTGCAGTTGAGCGGTTAGCAAACTGTGATGATGAGGATTGTTTGTCTGAATCAACACCCGCCCAGGCTTTTCACCACGCCCGGCTCTGCCAGCAACTTGAGTGAGTAGTTGGAAAGTCCGCTCTGCGGAGCGAAAATCTGGCAAATTCAGCCCCAAATCGGCCAAAAGCACCCCCACTAAAGTTACGTTCGGGAAGTCATGTCCCTTAGTAACCAGTTGAGTACCAATCACGATGTCGACTTCATGACTTTGAATCTTCTGCTGCATTTCGCTCAACGCATGCTTTCCATGGAGCGTATCACGATCCATCCTGAGCAGCCGGGCTTCAGGGAAAACAACTCGAAGATCTTGCTCAATCTGCTCAGTACCGGTTCCCACCAATCGCATGGCCGTCTGCGTTCCACAATTCGGACAAATCTTCGGAAACGTCAGGTTGTGATCACATTGGTGGCAGCAAAGTTTTTCGCTGCTCTGATGATACACCAAGCTCAAACTACAGGCATCGCAATTAATCGTATTCTCACATTCTGGACACTGAACGACTGGAGCATACCCTCGACGATTCAGAAAGAGAATTGCCTGTTCTTTTTTCTGAAGGCAGATCCGTAGAGCCTCAACAAGTTCCTTTGTAAAGAAGTAGCAACCAGACTGGCGAGGCTGTTGGCGCAGATCGAGAAGCTCCACCTCAGGAAGTTTTGCTCCAGTCAGGGCTCTGGATGGCAGCTCCAGCAGATGGTACTTTCCTGTTCTGCTGTTTTGCCATGATTCAATTGACGGAGTTGCTGAACCCAAGATGACCGTTGTTTTTTCCTGGAACGCTCGATAAACAGCGACATCACGACCTTGGTAACGTGGGGACTCACCTTGCTTGTAAGATTGGTCATGTTCTTCATCGATGACGACTAGCCCAAGGTTCATCAAAGGCGCAAAAATCGCGCTTCGAGCACCAATTGCGATTTTCGCCTGTCCCAATTGAATTCGTGACCACTCATCAAATCTTTCTCCATCATCCATTCCACTGTGAAGAACAGCCACAAGATCCCCGAATCTTTCACGAAAGCGGTTGACCAATTGTGGCGTTAGGGAAATTTCAGGAACAAGCACCAAGGCTGTCTTTTCCAGTTCAAGGCATTTTCTGACAGCGTGAAGGTAGACCTCTGTTTTCCCACTTCCCGTCACACCATGAAGGAGAAAGGCTTTGTATTCTTTGGAGTCCAGACTTTGTTCAATCAGTGTCCAAACATTTTGCTGATCTGCCGAAAGTTTTTGAAAGTCCGTAGGAACTGGTAGACCTTGTGGCAAAAATCTTCTGAAAACTCGTTCTTCAAAAGTTTCGACAACTTGCTCCTCGACCAGTTGCTTCAATAAAGAAGCCGGAGCTTTGATTTCATCTCGCAGGTTGAGCCAAGGTACTGAGTCACGCTCTAGCAATATTTCTAGTAAGCGCTGACGTTTAGTTTTCTTGCGGCTTGATTTGCCGGGCTTATCAGAAGGACTGTTTTTAAGCCTGACCCAGCGTTCTGTCTTTATCTTTGCTCGTTGCTGCACAAGATGACGCTGCACTTTAAGCACTCCGCTATCGAGCCAAGACTGTCGGATTTCTTCATCAGCTGCAGAGGGGTTCAATTCTTTCCATTCTTGGTCTGTCCAGCGCTCCCTGTTTAGCAAACCAGCAAATTTTTCTAGTGGCTTTGATTCCTGGTCTGGTCTTGAGGAGCCCCAGGAATATTCACTTTGCAAATGAACTCCCAAGCCTCCCGGCAAAGCAGCCTGCAAGACCTCTCCCCACCCACAGAAATAGTATTCTGCAACCCACCTGGTTAGATCCAAGAGATCTCTGTTGATGATCGGATGCTCATCCAGCAACGCTAAGATCTGTCGGACACTTTCAAATTCAGATTTTTCTTTGATGCCAACGATCAAACCACACTTTTTTTGACGTCGAAAAGGGACCAAAACCCGTTGCCCTAATTTGGGCCCATTCCATCCTGCAGGCCACTGATAGTCAAAGACTTGTCGAAGAGGAATAACGAGAGCAATTTCTACGATCACGAGGGTAAATTCTTAGGAGATTGTGAAATTGGAGATTGAAACTTCCCTTGGAATGAACGATTGCAAGCAGTGAATGAACAAATACCACCTATTTTGAGGCTTGGGACTTTCCAAAAGCAAGTGTTCATCCTTGCTATGAATTATTGAAAAGAAGATCAGGAGACACGCATGAGCCAGCACTTCAACCTACAAATCCCCGGAGCACAAAGCGATGATGGCCAAATTGAGGTTACCGCTCCCTACGATGGGACTTTGATTGCCACCGTAACTGCAGCGGATGCTAATGCAGTAGAGTTAGCCCTCTCCACCGCAGATCGATTGTACCGAGATCGCGATCTCTGGCTAAAGCCCGCCAAACGTATGGAAATTCTTGAAAAAACCGCTTCTATCATGTCAGAAAGAGCAGAGGAATTAGCCGTCGAAGCTGCCCGGGAAGGTGGTAAACCGTTGATTGACTCCAGGGCAGAAGTAGCAAGGGCAATTGATGGGGTGAGAAACTGCATTGAGGTTCTGAGAACTCAGGCAGGGGAGGAAATCCCAATGAATCTGAATCCAGCTTCAGAGGGCAAGTTCGCTGTAACGAGACACGAACCCATTGGTATCGTCGTAGCAGTCAGTGCCTTCAACCATCCACTGAACTTGATTGTACACCAGGTCGGACCTGCTGTAGCAACAGGATGTCCAGTGATCATTAAACCTGCAGAGGACACACCCCTTTCCTGCTTCCGTTTCATCAACATCCTTCGGGAGGCTGGGTTACCTGAAGAATGGTGCCAATCACTGATCGTTAAAAATTTAGAAAATGCCACGAAATTGGTCACTGATTCCCGTGTTGCCTTCTTCTCCTTCATTGGTAGCGCTCGTGTGGGCTGGTCACTACGATCTCAAGTTGCTCCGGGAACACGCTGTGCTCTTGAACATGGGGGTGCGGCTCCTGTTGTGGTTGCCGCTGATGCAGATTTAGAGCGATTGGTGCCCTCACTCACCAAGGGAGGATTCTATCACGCTGGGCAAGTGTGTGTATCAGTACAAAGAGTCTTTGCTGATAGCAGTATTGCTAGAGAAGTAGCTCAAAAAATAGCGGAAAAAGCCAAAAACTTGATCGTTGGCGACCCCACAGATGCTGCCACTGAAGTAGGCCCACTGATTCGACACCGAGAGACTGATCGGGTAGAGGCTTGGGTCAATGAGGCAGTAGCGGCTGGCGCAGAAGTGCTCTGTGGCGGGAAGCGGATTTCAGATTCATGTTTTGAAGCCACCGTCCTGCTGAATCCACCAAGTGACTGCAAAGTGAGCCAGGCAGAAATCTTTGGACCAGTAGTCTGCGTCTACAGCGTTGAGAATGTAGATGCTGCAATCGCTAAGGCCAATGACGTTCCCTTTTCCTTTCAGGCTTCTGTCTTCACTAGAAGCATTGATACTGCAATGCGTGCCTACAGACGTCTCAACGCATCTGCTGTAATGGTCAATGAGCATACTGCATTTCGCGTGGACTGGATGCCATTTGCAGGCTTGAAACAATCTGGCTTGGCAGTCGGGGGCATCCCCTTCACAATGCATGACATGCAAGTTCGTAAAATGTTAGTGCTCCACTCAGAGGAGCTACGTCCGTGACCTTTTTGATTTATTATTATAAATTTTCATAATAATTAACTGCCTATGAACTCTTCATTGTTTTCACTTGAAAACCAAATTGTTTTGATCACTGGGTCCAGCCGGGGACTGGGGTGGTCAATGGCCAAGGCAGTCGCAGAAGCAGGAGCCACCGTCCTGCTGCACGGCCGAGATGAAAACTTGCTCAAAGAACGTAAGCAATATCTGCAAGAGCTTGGTCAGAACGCCGAATTCTATATTTTTGATGTCGCCAATGATGAGGAAGTGCTTGCTGCTTTTGGAAAAATTCGGGAACAGCACGGTAAATTGGATGGCTTGATCAACAATGCTGGAATTCAACATCGCCGTCCACTCACCGAATTTGAATTGGAAGATTTTGATCGAGTGATGGACACGAACCTTCGGGCAAGTTGGTTACTTTCTCGGGAAGCTGTCCGCTTGATGCAAGTTCAAGGATCGGGATCTATTGTCAATATTGCTTCGATCATGGGCCCCCAGGCTCGTAAGACAATCTCCGCCTACACCACCAGCAAAGCCGGAGTGGTCGGCTTGACCAAGGCCCTGGCCGTTGAATTGGGACCACAGGGCATTCGCTGCAATGGCATTGCACCCGGCTTCTTTGCCACAGAGATGAATACCGCTCTCGTCAATGATTCCGAATTCACCGCCTTTGTTTCTGGAAGAACTCCAATGCAGCGCTGGGGTGATCCCGATGAACTCGGTGGAGCTGCTGTCTTTCTACTCTCCAAGGCGGCTTCTTACGTAAATGGGAACGTGATCTTCGTAGATGGAGGAT
>VMBT01000026.1_pt1 | contig 101256 bp, 93 predicted proteins | sample 4404301 | NCBI WGS metagenome assembly VMBT01 (sample SAMN12238535, study PRJNA552566) | marine metagenome | isolation source: Coastal seawater | place: USA: coastal Georgia, Sapelo Island | collected 2008-08/2009-08 | reverse complement strand
TTATCTCATGACTTTTTCGATTAACATTCTCATAAGGATCATCATAATTACCTAGTTGAAAGCTAGAGGAACAAGCAGATAAAAAAGACAATGGAATAATAAGAAGAAGCGCTAGTTTGGTTGCAAGTTTCATAGTTAAATATATACAGCCTAATTCATTATAGTCCAGCTTCTAGAATTCAAATTGACGACGTAATTTTTGTTTTTCCACACTCTTTTAAATATACTCGAAAAGATCAAAAAATATTAATTCTTAAGAAATAAAATTTGAAAAACTTAATTTTTTTCTGTTACTAGTTTATTGTATAAATTTTACATCTTTGAGCCTTAGAATAGGAGTAAATATGAAAGGTAATTTTGAAAATAAACTTTCTGCTGAAGGAATAACCTTACCGGATGCTCCGGCTCCTGCTGCTAATTACGTTCCATATGTTCAGGTTGGAAACGTGCTTTATGTTTCCGGACAAATCTCGCAAAACGAGAGCGGTCTTATCTTAGGTAAATTGGGTGAAAATATGACAACTGAACAAGGAGCTGAAGCTGCAAAATTTTGTGCTATGAGTCTTTTGGCTCAGGTAAAGTCTGCTTGTGATGGAGATCTAGACCGGTTGGTTCGTGTTATAAAGCTGACTGGCTTTGTAAATTCCACACCTGACTTTACACAGCAGCCCCAAGTTATTAATGGAGCTTCTGATCTTCTTGGGAATGTGCTTGGGGACGCCGGTAAGCACGCTAGAGTTGCAGTTTCTGCAAATTCATTGCCACTCGGCGTAGCAGTCGAAATAGATGGCATCTTTCAGATATCATAGAGAATTAACAATTTAATAATTTCAAAGGGTTTGACTGGGGGTTTAAAACCCTCAGGCTCGTTGAGGCGCTATAATCTTTTGGATAAAAAATTGGCAAATGCTGCCAGCACGATTACTTTAATAGAAATGATTTCTAAGGTGAATTTGTAGTTGGTCTAAGGTCAATGTCGGAAACTTCAACAAACATAAAAGTTGTAAATTCTATTTCTACGCTAGGCCGAGAAGAATGGGATGAATGTGCAATATTTCATTCAGACGACGACGCTAATGAAACAGCAGATCCATTTACATGCTATGATTTTTTACATGCACTTGAAAAAAGTGGATCCGTTGGGGAAAGCACTGGTTGGATTCCTTATCATTTAGCAGCCTTCAATAAGAATAAGTTAGTTGGCGCTGTCCCGTTATATTTAAAATCAAATTCACAGGGAGAATATATATTTGACCACAATTGGGCTCATGCCTTTGAGCGTGCTGGAGGCCGTTACTATCCAAAACTTCAAATTTCAGTACCCTTTACTCCAGTAACAGGCCGCCGGCTTCTTATTTCAAAAAATTCTCCTAATAATACAGCATCATTATTACTTCAAAGTGCAATCGGACTCTGTAAACAAAATAATTTATCTAGTCTTCACACAACCTTTTGTAGCAGACAGGAATTTGAACTTGGGCAGGAACTCGGAATGCTCGGGCGAGTGTCCCAGCAATTTCATTGGCTTAATGAAGGATATGGGACATTTGATGACTTTTTAAGTGCATTATCTTCACGCAAACGTAAAAACATCAAAAAAGAGCGCGAGAAAGCAAACAATTTTGGTGGCGAGATAGAAGTATTAAGTGGAACACAAATCAAAAAGGAGCACTGGAGTTTCTTTTGGGAGTTTTATCAAGATACTGGCGCTAGAAAGTGGGGTACGCCTTATTTAACACGGCAATTTTTTGATGAAATCCATGAAACCATGCGTTCAAAAATACTTTTGGTTTTAGCAAAAAAAGAAGAAAAATATATTGCTGGCGCTTTAAATTTCATTGGGTCAAAAACTCTGTTTGGTCGATACTGGGGTTGCGTCGAAGATTACCCATTTCTACATTTTGAAATTTGTTATTACAGGGCTATTGAGTTTGCTATAAACAATGGACTTAAAAAAGTTGAAGCTGGCGCCCAAGGGGAGCATAAATTAGCTCGCGGTTATGTTCCAACAGAAACATTTTCTCTGCACTGGATAGGTGAGGAAAGATTTAGCAGAGCTGTCCAAGACTATTTAATTTCAGAAAAAAACGCGGTGAGGCGAGATATAGAAATATTGACAGATTTTACGCCATTTAAAAAAGGGGATAGGAACCATGATTGAAGGTATTGATGATCTAATCAAAAACGGATGGAAAAAAAGTAAAGATGGCAATGCTATAACAAAAACTTTCATTTTCACCAATTTCATAGAAGCGTTAGGGTGGATGGTTAAAGTTGGGGTTTGGGCTGAGAAACTTAACCACCATCCTGAATGGGATAATGTATACAAAACCGTCAACGTTTTGCTTACCACTCACGACAAAGGAACGATTACAAACTTAGACGTTACTTTGGCTCAAAAAATGGACAACATTTATGAATCTTGAAGCTTTAGCAAAACAGCTTCAGCACTAGACCCTGTCACTACTCCAGATGCATCGTCCAAATATGCATAAACTATCGTCTGATTTTCGACGATAAAAGCACACCGTTTTGACCTGTTAAAGAAGCCAATTGGTGGAACAGTAAATTCAGTTCCAATTGACTTTGTAAAATCACTGGCAGGATCAGCAAGCATTCGTATACCAGCACTACTTGCCCCAGTGGTTTCTCCCCATTTTGACATTACAAAGGGATCATTTACTGAAATGCAGATAATGTCATCAACACCTTCTTTTCTAAGAAGAGAACTTTTTTCAATAAATCCTGGAAGGTGCTTGCTACTACACGTATTTGTGTAAGCACCGGGTAGAGCAAAGATTACAACTTTTTTACTCTCTAAAAGGTCGGTAAGTTCAATGTGTGAGACTCCATCAGATCCAACATAAGAAAGAGTTGCATTAGGTATTTTTTGCCCAACTGATATTTTCATTTAAAGCCTTTAAGAAGTTGTTATTTTTTACAGAACTACATATAGAATAATTTAAGACATTGGCTACTGAAAAATACGGTGATTATATGGCAACTACCATTGTAATTGGTGCTGGTCAGGCAGGTGCAGAAGTAGCTTCCAGGTTGAGAGACGAAGGGTATGAGGGCCGTATCATCTTGGTTGGTCAAGAAAATTATATGCCCTATCAAAGACCTCCTCTTTCAAAAAAATATATGGCTGGAGAAATAGCTTTGGAACGATTATTTCTTCGTCCAGAAGAATTTTACCATAAAGAAAATATTGAGCTTCACATCGGAAAAACTGCTCTCAAAATAGACCCAAAAGAACAAAAAGTAGAATTTAATAATAGTTATTTAAATTATGATAATCTTGTACTTGCCACTGGTTCTAAACCTAGAGAATTACCCCCTTACGCTGGAAGCGAGATAAAAAACCTGTTCACCATGCGGAATTTAGATGATGCTAATTCAATAGAACGTTATATGCGAAGTGGCATGCACTTATTGATCGTCGGCGGTGGATATATTGGGCTAGAGGCCGCTGCAACAGCTCAAAAATTTGGAGTAGATGTTACTTTAGTTGAAATTGACGATCGTATATTAAAAAGAGTTGCTGCTTATGAAACCTCAGATTACATACGTTCACTGCATATTTCAAAAGGGGTTAAAATTAAAGAATCCACAGGTTTGGACAAACTTGAAATAGTAGACAACAAAGTCCAGAGTGCCACCTTAACAGATGGCTCCAATATCAAGGTAGATTTTGTGATCGTTGGTATAGGAATTCTCCCAAATACTGAATTAGCCGAAAGTGCAAACTTAGAAATTAATAATGGTATATTTGTAAACGATAAGTGTCAGACTTCGATTGCAAATATCTACGCTGCCGGCGATTGTACTTCTTTTATGCATAAAAGTAATTTGGTTAGACTTGAAAGCGTTGGAAATGCTATCGACCAGGCGGCCATAGTCGCACAAAATATAATGCAAAAAAATCAGAGCTATATTCCCAAACCGTGGTTTTGGTCAGATCAATACGAGTTAAAGTTACAAATCGCTGGATTAAACACTGGTTATGATGAAGTTATCATTAGAAAAAGTGAAAATGAACAGATTTCACATTGGTACTTCAAAGGGCATGAGCTACTAGCAGTAGACGCACTGAACGATCCTCGATCTTATATGATCGGCAAGCGTTTGATTGAAGCAAGTAAATCGCCACCAAAAAACCAGTTACAGGACAAAAGTTTCAATTTAAAAGCATTGTTAAAATAGTGCGTATTATCAGTGGGATCAATAAAGGACGAAGCTTAGTTAGCCTTGGTAAAGGGGACCCATCCGCAAATTTAAGACCAACAAGTGACCGTGTAAGAGAGTCTATTTTTAATCTCTTAGCTGCTGGAAGGTTTGGCAATCGGTTAGAAAACTGTAGGATTCTCGATCTTTTTGCCGGCACAGGAGCTCTGGGACTAGAGGCTTTATCTCGTGGCGCTACTTCAGTTGTATTTGTAGATAATGGGGCACACGCGTTACAACTACTCAGAAAAAATATCGCTATTTGTGGTGCAAAAAATATAACTCAGGTAATCAAAACAGATGCAACAAAAACACTGCCACAAATATCAGAAAGTGATTTTGATACAGTCTTTATTGATCCACCCTACGGAAAAGGGCTGGGGCAAAAGGCTATGCAAAACCTTAGAGAGTGCAAAAAGCTACGTACAGATACATTGATCATTTTAGAGGAAGGTTGCGAAATCAATGCCGTTGAAGGTTTTTCTATAAAAGATTGCCGACGATACGGAAGTAGCTATGCCCATTTTTTAAAGTTAAACATATCATAAAGTCTTATTTAGTATGTTGGGTGAAAAATATTTTTTGGCGAAAGGGTAAAAATTTCACATCCTTGACTAGTCACTCCCACAGAATGTTCAAATTGAGCTGACAATGCTTTATCACGAGTAACGGCCGTCCAGCCATCAGACAGAAGTTTTGTTTCAGGTCTACCTAAATTGACCATTGGCTCAATTGTAAAAAACATACCCTCTTCCAATTGTGCGCCAGTTCCAGGTCTGCCATAATGCAATACATTTGGCGGAGCGTGGAAAACTCTGCCTAAACCATGTCCACAAAAATCTCGTACAACAGACATCCGATTTTTCTCTACAAACTCCTGAATTGCATAACCTATATCACCAAAAGTAGACCCCGGTTTAACAGCTTCTATTCCCTTGAACAAAGCGTCATGGGTTACCTGTATCAAACGCTCCGCTTTTCGATTTAAACTACCGGCGACAAACATCCGGGAAGTATCCCCATACCAGCCCTCATAGATGACCGTTACGTCGATATTTAGAATATCACCATCCTTCAATTTTTTATCAGAAGGGATACCATGACAAACGACATGGTTAACACTTATGCAACTCGCGTGTTTGTAACCTCTATATCCTATCGTTGCAGATTTAGCGCCAGTTTGCTTGACTTTATCTTCAATAATTTCATCGATTTTTTCCGTAGACTGGCCAGGATAAACAAACTCACCAATTTCATCCAAAATTTGAGCCGCAAGCATTCCAGCCTTATGCATTCCCAAAAAATCAGTTTTTGAGTATAGGTCAATACCGTCTTTTGTTTGACCCACACCATTAATTTTTTTCACTTCAAATTTCCTCTAAGATATTTTTCCGAAATTGACAAAATCAAATTTCAAATTCAATAGGTTTCCCTAAACTAACTCCAAATTTTGTTACTTGCGAGTCGTAACAAATCACCTGTATTCCTGATTTTAAAGCGGCCTTAATATTGGCATAATATATACTATCTAGATCCGCAGCAATACGTACTCGATCTACATCGCTTCTCATACATAAAAATAAAAGTACTGCTTTATGTCCAGAAGTAACCATTTTTGATAGATCCTCTAAGTGCTTGCTGCCTCTTTTTGTTATTGAATCAGGAAACTCAGCAATACCTTTTTCTCTTACCAAAGTAACACTTTTTACCTCTAAATAAGTATGCTGGTTTGGAGAACTTAGTAAAAAGTCTACTCTGCTATTATCACTATATTTTACTTCTGGTTTTAAACTCTGATAATTTAATTGAGAAATTTCTTTTTTTTCTAATGCTTCTCTAACGACTTGGTTTGCAACAGTTGTATCTACGCAAATTGCCTGATTATTAGACTCAACCAAACGCCATCCATATTTTAACTTCTTTTTTGGATCATCGTTCGGTTCCAACCACACGACAGCCCCTTCTGTCGTTAAGTTCATCATTGATCCGGGATTAGGGCAGTGAACAGTCACTTGCTTTCCATCATTTAAAACAACATCCGCCAAAAATCGTTTATAACGTTTGACTAATTTACCTTTGATAAGATTGGTTTTAAATTGCATGTGAAAAATATATATTTCCAAGGATCAAATGTTAAGGATAAATCATGGAACAGCCAAGTGCCGCTATGCTGGTGATCGGGGATGAACTTCTTTCGGGTAGAACCCACGATGCCAACATGCATTATCTAGCAAAAGAACTGACTGAAATTGGAATAAACTTAACAGAAGCACGTTTTATAAGAGACGATCCAGCTGCTATCGTCTCCAGTATTATCGAGTTAAGCAAACGATTTGATTATTTATTCACATCGGGAGGAATAGGCCCAACCCATGATGATATTACAACAGACTGCGTGGCAGAAGCATTTGAAAAAAAAGCCTCCATCAGGTCTGACGCACTCAAAATTTTACAGGAATACTATGATGGTAAAGATATAGAACTAAATGAAGCAAGACTTCGAATGGCTAGAATTCCTGAAACAGCAGAGCTTATTGATAATCCGATTTCTGCAGCTCCCGGGTATGTTATTGAAAACGTTTACGTCATGGCAGGTGTTCCAAAAATTTTTCAATCTATGCTAAAAACAGTAACACCAAAACTCGAAAAAGGGCTTCCAACCTTATCACTGTCAGTTAAAATTTATAAAGGCGAGGGTGATATAGCTTTAGACTTGGAAGAGATGGTAAAAACATTCGATCAATTAAATTTTGGTTCATACCCTTTTAGTGAAAAAGGCGTCCACGGCACAAATATTGTTATCAGAGGAACTGATAAAAAACTTATGGAAGAAGCAGAAGATAAAGTTCGTTCTCTCACATGAAATCAAAACTAGAAGAAACTAAATTTTTAAAATTCTTGGCAGATACTTGGCCACCAAAAGAAATAATCAAATTTGGTAGCTGGACAATACGAACAAGCGATGGGGCCGGCAAACGAGCATCAGCAATTAGTTTAGATGGAATCTGGGAAGAAAGTTCTTTCAAAGAGTTGAAAACTCTTTTGCAAAAAATGAATAAATCAGAAATTTTTTTGATTTATCAATCTGATAGTTTAATTGAAAAAGAGTTAGAAAAACTAAATTATCAAATTTTTGATCAAAGCTTTATTTTTGAAATCGCCGTGGAGGAGTTAATAAAGAATAAACCGCCCCCTGTAAGTATGTTTTCAATTTGGCCTCCGCTACAAATTCAACGAGAACTTTGGGGTTCTAATGGTATTGGTGAGCAAAGGCAGGCCGTTATGAATAGAGTAATCCAATCAAAAACAAGTATCTTGGGACGTTGGAAAGATAACCCTGTGGCTTCAGCATTTGTTGCAAAAAGTGGCGATGTGGCATTCCTTCATGCCCTTGTAGTAGATAAAAATTTCCGGCAGCAAGGGGTCGGAAAGGCACTAATGCAGCATGCGGGACAATGGGCTTATAGTCACAACTGCAAAAAATTAATGGTAGTAACAACAGCAGCGAATACGGCAGCAAATAACCTTTACACTTCACTTGAATTCCAACTTGTGAATAAATACCACTATCGAATTCCAAAGGCCAATATATGACAGAAAATGATCTAACAACATCTTTAAATTTACAACCTGTTAGTCCGCTTCCGGACGCAACAAGAAAATATTTTGATGTATGCCAAGAAAAGCTTGGTCTTATTCCAAATGTTTTAAAGGCACACTCTTTCAACATTGATAAATTAAACGCATTCACCGGTCTATATAATGAACTAATGTTGGCAGATAGTAATTTGTCAAAATTAGAAAGAGAGATGATCGCTGTCGTTGTTTCATCAATCAACCGATGTTTTTACTGCTTAACAGCTCACGGCGCTGCAGTAAGGGAATTATCGGGAGACCCAATACTCGGTGAAAAACTGGTGATGAATTTCAGAACTGCCGAATTAAGTTCTCGTTCCAAAGTTATGCTTGAATTTGCTGAAAAAGTTACACTAGAAAGTCACAAAGTAAATGAAACTGACCGTCAAAATTTGAGGGAAGCTGGTTTTAATGATGCCGACATCTGGGACATAGCAAACATTACTGCCTTTTTTAACATGAGCAACCGTGTGGCAAGTGCTTTAGATATGAAACCCAATGACGAATACCACTCAAAAAATCGTTAAAACATTTTTCACTACAGTTGCCTGTTTCATGTGTTTTATGAACACTAATGTAGCGGCAATTGACTTGCCTTCTTCGGCCAAATTAGTGGCATCTGATCAATCAGATACCAAAAATATTTCACTAGCATTATCTTCTTGGGATAGGGAAAGAGGCATTTCCAGGCTTAACATTACGGGTAAAACCGTAACCAATGTGTATCAAATTGATGGCACATCACTAACGCTGGATCAAATGTTTAAACCCATAATTGATGATTTAGAAAATAGAAAATTTAGCGTTGAGCTTTATTGCAATACCCAGGTTTGCGGTGGCTTTAATTTTAGAAAAAACCTTGAAATTTTCAAACCGCCCTTCATGCTGATTAACGTTGCAAATTATTCAGTAGTTACAGCAAAAAAAAATAATACTGCCGTTTCATTAATCGCAAGCAAACTAGGGACTACTATTTATCTTCAAGTTGTTTCTATTGGAATAAATGAAAATGATTTAATTCAGCCAGATATAAAATCAGAAACAAATAGCTTTAGCTTAACTCTGATAAACGAGGGAGCTATTGTGCTTGATGATTTAATTTATCGAAGTGGATCTTCTACTTTGGGTGATGGCCCCTTCAATAGCTTGTTAGAGCTAGCAAGGTTTTTAAAATCAACACCAACAGCCTCAATAATATTAGTTGGGCATAGCGACTCTACTGGTGAACTAAGCCAAAATATCGAATTATCAAAAAACCGTGCTCAGGCAGTAGCTGACCGATTAATTAACAGTCATAGTATTGATCAAAGCAGAATATCTGCTGAGGGAATAGGGTTTCTTTCTCCTAAAACCAACAACTCAACAGAGATATCTAGGAAAAAAAATCGACGGGTCGAAGCAGTTTTAATTTTACCGTAAAACAATTGAAATTTAATTGAGCTTATTATAGCGAAATTGCGAGACGTACTCCCTGATCAATTGCTCTCTTTGCATCAAGCTCAGAGGCAACATCTGCGCCACCGATAATATGCACTTTTTTTCCTTTTTCTATCAGTTCATCTGCTAGACTGCGGTCACTTTCTTGACCTGCACAAATAACAACCGTATCAGCAGACACTAGTCTGGGGTTTTCACGTAGCTCTCCATCAGAAACCATAATTCCTTCACTGGTTATTTCCTCATAATTTACATTACCAATCATTTGTACATTTTTCATTTTTAAAGCGCTACGATGAATCCAACCTGTAGTTTTACCCAAATTGCGTCCAAGTTTTTGTTTTTTTCTCTGCATTAGTGTTACCTGCCTTACAGCTGCTTCAGGTTTAGGACCACTTTCTGCCAATCCTCCTGGGGTCTTATTCGGGTCACCAACACCCCACTCTTTCATCCATTTTGGGATTTCTATTTGTTTATTGTCACTTTTATTTTCGTGGACCAGATATTCAGATACATCAAACCCAATTCCACCCGCCCCAATCACAGCAACTTTTTGACCAATTTGCCCGGTACCATTCAATACCTCAACGTAACTAACTACGTTATTTTTTTCATGTCCTTTAATTTTTGGATCGCGCGGACTAACTCCTGTAGCAATAATAACTTCATCAAAATCTATAACATCGGAAGAAGTTACTAGCTCACCTAATTTAACCTCAGCACCACTGCTTTTTAGCATTTCAGAAAACCAATCTACTAGACCCCAGAATTCCTCTTTACCAGGTACCATTTTTGCTAAGTTTAGTTGACCTCCAATCATCTGAGCTTTATCAAACAAGGTGACTTTGTGTCCTCGCTCTGCAGCTTCAATAGCTGCAGACATACCAGCTGGACCAGCTCCAACAACTGCAATTGATTTTTGATGTTTTGTTTTGGTGCTTACCAATTCCGTTTCAAAACAAGCCTTTGGGTTCACAAGACATGAACTAATTTTACCACTAAAAGTATGATCCAGACAGGCTTGGTTGCAGGCAATACACGGCGCAATCTTTTCTTCATTCCCGGAAATAGCTTTTTTTATAAAATCTGGATCAGCTAAGAAAGGTCTAGCCATACTGACCATATCAGCACAGCCAGTTTTTAGAACTTCCTCTGCTACTTGAGGAGTGTTAATTCTGTTAGATGTTATGATTGGGATGGATACCTTGCCCATCAGTCTTTTAGTAACCCACGCAAAAGCAGCGCGCGGAACCGATGTTGCTATTGTAGGTATTCGAGCCTCGTGCCAACCAATTCCTGTATTTATTATTGTTGCGCCTGCGCGCTCAACCTCCTTTGCTAGTAGTATAACCTCATCTTGAGTTGATCCGTTGGGGACCAAATCAATCATAGATAGTCGAAAAATTATTATAAAATCCTTTCCCACCGCTTCTCTTACTCGCGTTACAATTTCAATAGGCAATCGCATGCGATTTTCATAACAACCACCCCACTGGTCAGTTCTTTTATTTGTATGAAGCACCAAAAATTGGTTTATAAAATACCCCTCTGATCCCATAATTTCTACGCCGTCGTAACCGGCATCACGTGCTCGGCAAGCAGTTGTCACTATATCATCGATTTGCTTTTCTATACCGACGGCGTCGAGCTCTGCGGGCACAAAGGGTGATATAGGGGACTTTATTGGAGAGGGAGCAACGCAATTAGGTCCATAAGCATAACGACCAGCATGTAAAATTTGCATAGCAATTTTACCGTCTGAACCGTGAACTCGGTCCGTCACAATTTTATGATTGGCAACATCATCAGCATCAAACAACCCAGCGGCTCCAGGAAAAACACCCCCCTCAGTATTTGGTGCAATTCCCCCAGTAACCATCAAGGCCACATCACCACGAGCTCTCGTCGCATAAAATTCTGCAACTCTGTTCCAATCTTTAGTTTCCTCAAGATTAGTGTGCATTGAACCCATTAGGGCTCTATTTTTAAGAGTTGTAAAACCCAAGTCTAAAGGTTTCAGTAAATTTGGAAAGTTTGTGCTCATTTTGTTTACTCAGTTTCCGCTGATCTTTTGCCTACTCCAGACCACAAAGGAGCTTCAAATAGAACGCAGCGTAAAAGGTGACAACCTCAATACACAAAATATTAAAATATTGAAGGCCTTTTTCTTGGCCTTGGGATAGAGCCTAAGCTATTTTCAAAGATCACTTGTGACTTGGATACATTTTTTTGAATTCCAATCGATGGTCGGTTTTTTGGTCTTGGAATGGGATCTATGCCAGCGTAAAGATTTACTTTTTCGGTGGATACATTTTGAGGAACTTTAACAGATAACAAAATAGAATTCAGGTAAGCTTTTGCACGAAAATTAGGTAGATTTCTACCTTTCGGTACATAGTAATTTGCCATAAAAATATAATTTTCTTTAACTCTTAAGCTACGCAGCGACTTTTTATCAACCATTGGATTTAAAGCATCATACTTATAAAAACTAGCAAATGAACTCGTAAATTCGTCGTCAGCAAGCAAACCTGAATGCTGTGTCTGATCCAAATCCAAATAAGTTAATGTTACAAGTGATTTATTATTAGTGTGCGGATTACAGTTAGAAAAGAAAACGACGCCGTAATCCTTTGTTTCTGATTGGAGTTGTTTTATTTGACAAAGACCTGGTGGAACATTTCCAGAAATTCCTGATCTAAACTTAAACTCTGACCCGGAAAAAGTTTTCTGAGATTGGCCTTGAAAATCCAAGTTACTGGCGCATCCAGATATAATAATTAATATTATAATAAGCAGAAATCGGTTCATTTAAATTAAGGTATTATCTCTTTTGAATTCATTGCTTTGGTTTTTTAACCTCAAAGACTGGTAAAAAACTACCAAAATAAAAAAGTGCCCAAAGTGAGTAAATTAAAACAATTAAAAACGTAGAAAAAATTAAAGCCACGCCCATGGCTGTAGATTTCGGATCTAGGTAGGTTAACCACAACGCCATCCCATCTAAATTTCCATAGATACCAAAAAAAACCAAAGAGACTGTATTTCCACCCCAATGCAAGCCAAATGCTAGGGCTAAACTACCCGTATGAAGCGTAATAAGACATAGCAGGCATCCTACGACAAATGTATTGAAGCAATAATACCAAGCGTTAGTTCCGTATGATTGGCTATCAAAATGGAGCAAACCAAAAATAAAGGATGGTAATATAACGGCATAAACATAGCCTGCATTTTTTGACCAAATCAATTGCAGCAAATAACCACGAAAAACTAACTCTTCAGCAGCTGATTGAACAAAAATAAATAGTAGTACTGGAAGGAGCCATTTAGCCCAGTCAGAAAACGCTAAAATATTATTGGGTTCATAGTTGATGTATTTGCTTATTACCGGAATAAATTGGAATCCACTTTCAATACTAACACCCAAAAAAAGCATTATTGAAAAAGCTTTAAATAAACGTGGTAAATCTAATTTACCTGAAGGACTAAAAAGCACTTTCATCGGAATATGGTGAATAAATTTCATAGCCACCCAAACACCAATCCAAATCGGTACAAAAGTAAAAAGAACAAAAAGCAAATTTAAAGGTGTTCGCCCTAAACCGTTTGAAAAGGAGCAAATGGGTATACTTGAACAGAAAATGCCAAATAGAAACGAACCAAGAATGTAAAAAACAGAAATTATGAAAAAACCTATTACGATTTTCCATGTCTTAATTTCATGCATAACTGGCAAAAAAAGACTTCTCATAAAATTTTTGGTCCGTTTGATCAGGCCTGAGGGCACTTAAATACCTTGTTCGAATTAAGTCCATACAAAATCCAAATAATTTTATGAATTTGTTACCAGAAGGACTTGCACAGTAATTGCTTTTTTGAAGCAACATGCTTAAGAGTAAAAATTGTTAAAGCCCTATCAGGTGGAAAAATAATGAACTGGATTAGTAATTACGTTCGCCCAAGGATAAATTCAATTTTTTCAAGGCGAGAAACCCCAGATAATTTATGGTCCAAATGCAGCTCATGCGGCACAATGCTTTTCCACCGTGAACTTAGCGAGAACCTCAATGTTTGTAACGAGTGCGGGCATCATATGCCAATCTCACCGCGAGATCGATTTGCTAATTTATTCGATGGTGGAATTTTTGTAGAAATAGATGTCCCCAAACCAATTATTGATCCTCTGCAGTTTAAAGATCAAAAAAAATACCCAGAACGTATGAAATCTGCTCAAAAAACGACAGGTGAAGCTGAGGCTATGTTACTAGCAGAAGGAGAAATGGGGAGAACCCCAGTCGTAATAGCGGCTCAAGATTTTTCTTTTATGGGTGGTTCGATGGGTATGTACGTTGGCAATGCTATTATTAGAGCAGCCGAACGCGCTGTTGAACTAAAACGTCCTTTGATTTTATTTTCGGCGGCTGGTGGGGCACGAATGCAAGAAGGTATTTTAAGTTTAATGCAAATGCCGAGGACGACCGTTGCTATTCAGATGCTCAAAGAAGCAAAATTACCATACGTTGTAGTTTTAACACATCCAACGACAGGAGGCGTTACCGCCTCTTATGCAATGCTTGGAGATATCCACATTGCCGAGCCAAACGCATTAATCTGCTTTGCAGGGCCCAGAGTGATAGAACAAACTATAAGAGAAAAACTGCCCGAAGGGTTTCAAAGAGCAGAGTATCTCTTGGACCACGGAATGTTGGACAGAGTAACTTCGAGACTAGAAATGCGCGATGAGTTAATTACAATTATTCGTATCCTCTCTAATAGTTCACCGCAAATAAAAGGTGATTTACCCTCACCAAAGCAAGAAACTTAAAATCTGTCCCAAAATGAAAAATTTGACTTCTGACGTTATTTTAAAACGGATGATGACTTTGCATCCAAAAGTTATTGATTTAACTCTTGATCGTGTTTGGTATCTACTAGAAGCGCTAGGAAATCCACAAAATTATCTACCTAAAGTAATTCATATTGCTGGGACAAATGGTAAAGGTAGCACTTTGTCAATGCTGCGGGCAGGACTAAATGAAATAGGGCTTCAAACCCATGCGTACACATCACCTCATTTAGTCAGGTTTCACGAGCGTATTCAAATAAACGAAAATTTTATAAATGAAGATGAACTAACTGATATTCTAAATGAATGCTATTCAGCAAATAACGGCCAGCCTATAACATATTTTGAGATCACTACTTGTGCCGCTATTTTAGCAATGTCACGCAAACCAGCAGACTATATTTTACTAGAAGTGGGACTGGGTGGAAGATTAGATGCAACAAATGTTATTGAGCGGCCTGCACTAACAATAATTACCCCAGTCTCAATCGATCATGAGCAATTTTTAGGTACGACTATTAAAGAAATTGCCAGTGAAAAAGCAGGAATAATTAAAGCTCTTTGTCCTGTTGTTGTCGGAAAACAGAATGAAGATGCACTTGAAGTGATAACAGATAAAGCCTTAAGCCTGGAATCTCCGATTATAGCTGAAGGCAAGCAATGGTTCATAAAAGAGGAAGAAGATGGAGTCTTCTATGAAGACCAGCATACATCGATCAAACTACCAAGACCCAATCTCTTAGGAGCTCATCAAATTCAAAATGCAGGAATAGCATTAGCCGCTTTGAATTATTTATCTGCACCCCAAAAAGCCCTTCATGGGGCAATTTCTAAGGCAAAATGGCCAGCTCGAATGCAAAAGCTAAGCACAGGTCCAATAGTTGAAACTCTTGGCCACTCAGACGTGTGGCTAGATGGTGGACATAATCCTGCTGCTGGGCAAGCTCTAGCCAACTACTTATCAACTGACGACAAAAGACCAACTATTTTAATTTGCGGCATGCTGAGAACCAAAGACGTTGAAGGTTACCTTTCACCACTATCAAAGAAAGCAAAATTTCTTGCAGCCATCAGTATTCCAAATGAACAAAACACTTTAACTGCTGATGAGACAGCAATTATAGGAAATCAACTAGGCATAGCCTCCAAAAGTTTCGCTTCCATTGCTGAAGGAGTTCAATTTGTGGCTGATCAATTTCCGAAATGTAAGGTTTTAATTTGTGGATCGTTATACCTTGCTGGTCAAATACTTATTGAAAACCAATAAATCTAAAAAAATTCACAAAAAACGAATCACCTGTGTTGACTGATTCGAATCAATTTGTCATTAATAGTGAAACGCTGCATTAAACCTAAAGAATTATAACTTGGGATAACGCGGTTTTGTACAGGCAAAGGCTCAGTCTTATAGACTGAGCCTTATTCATTGATTAGGAGAGTTAAACCGCTGAGCCCAACTTTCAGACTGCATTTCATTTAGCCGGCTTACTGTACGTTCAAACTCGAAGACACCCTCTCCTTCCAGATATAAATATTCTGGCTCAGCAACAGCAGAGCATAAAAACAGTATACCAGCTTCATAAACAGTATCGATTAAAGTAACAAAACGCTTGGCCTCATTAAAATTGGATCTTCCCAATTGAGGTATATTTTCAACAATGAGAACTCTCACAGAATCTACGATCGCTAAAAAATCTGCAGGACCTCTGTTCTCTCCACAAAGTTCAAAGAAAGTAAATTTAGCTACCCCGCTTGAGTAGTACGGAAATTTGATTTTTCTTTTATTTACTATCAGATGAAAATCCTGACTTTCATTACCTGATAAATCTATACAAAGATTATGTAGCTTATTTTTGGTATCAGCATTTAATGGGCTAAAATAAACACGTGTTCCTCTGAGTTTACTTTTTCGATAATCAATTTTGCTCTTTAGATTTAAGATATTTAATCGATTATTTATTAAATCGATAAAAGGCACAAATAATTGTCGATTAAGTCCGTTTTTATAAAGGTCAGAAGGTACTCTGTTAGAAGTTGTTACGATAACTACTCCACCATCAAACAACAAATTGAACAATCTTCCAACAATCATAGCATCTGTAATATCTTTAATCTGCATTTCATCCAAAGCTAAGACTTTAAAATTTTTGATTACTTCATTTGCGACTAGGGCAAGCGGATCTTTAACACCAGAGGAGCGTGCTTTATGAAGTGAGTTGTGTATTTCTTGCATAAATGCGTGAAAATGTACCCTTCGATTTGGGATTGAAAGATTCTCAACAAAGAGATCCATAAGCATTGATTTACCGCACCCTACACCACCCCAAATATAGGCACCATTGATGTCAGAAGATTTTCTGAAGAAAATGGATTTTTTTTTAAGATTAGAAACCTGACGACTGATGTTTTCCAGTTGCTCTACTATCTCTCTCTGACAGAGATCATCCTCGAGAGAACCATTTGAAATCATTTTGTCATATATATCTGTGAGCGTTGTCATTTTTTTATTTTCAATTTACCTTAAATGAACTACCTGCCAACCAATCTTCTTTAAAACGCATGCCACCTGACCTGCAATAGAAACCTTCATTTCTAAATGACCTAATAGGATAAATGAATGGCTAAAACATCTTTAGTAACTCCTGTACTTCTGGTTGGCTGTTTAATTATTCTAGTCAGTTTCGCAATCAGAGCCTCTTTTGGTGTTTTTCAAATTCCAATTGCCCAAGAATTTGGATGGCTTAGAGCTGAGTTTTCATTAGCTATTGCCATCCAAAATCTAGCGTGGGGTATTGGTCAACCCATTTTTGGAGCTATCGCTGAAAAAATTGGGGATAAGAAAGCTATTGTAATAGGAGCATTAGTTTATGCCGCGGGTTTAATATTTTCATCATACTCAAGCACTCCAGGCGCACATCAAATCAACGCATTGTTAATAGGTTTTGGGATTGCAGGTACCGGATTTGGAGTCATATTAGCTGTAGTGGGTCGAGCGTCGTCAGATGAAAACCGATCTATGTCACTTGCCATCGTAACTGCAGCAGGTAGTGCTGGACAAGTTTTTGGACCACCACTCGCCGAATGGTTATTAATGGACCTATCATGGCAATTGGTTTTCTTAATTTTTTCAATTTTAATTCTTAGCACACTCCTTTTTCTACCCTTAATGAAAGCCGATACTTCAGTATCAAAGAAAGAATTAGAAGAAAGTTTGGGGGATTTATTAACAAGGGCAATTAAAGATCCAAACTATATCATGATATTTTTAGGTTTCTTTAGCTGTGGTTATCAGTTATCTTTTGTAACAGCGCATTTTCCCGCAATGGTTACGGAGATGTGTGGAGCGATACTACCAGGTACCCTATTACATAACATTGGCATAACTACCACTTCGGCTTTAGGAGCACTCGCTCTGTCTTTGGTTGGCTTAGCTAACATTTTTGGGACTCTAGCAGCTGGTTATTTAGGAAATTTTTATCAAAAAAAATATTTACTTTCCTTGATATACCTTGGGCGAACATTAATCGGAGCAATCTTCATTTTAATGCCAATTACACCGCTAACAGTTATCATTTTCTCCGTTACCATGGGTTCTCTTTGGCTTGCAACTGTTCCCCTAACGAGTGGATTAATCGCCCATATATATGGTTTGAGGTACATGGGAACATTATATGGGATTGTATTCTTTTCGCACCAATTGGGAAGTTTCTTAGGGGTTTGGCTTGGTGGCCGTATGTATGACACGTTTGGCGACTATACTGCTGTTTGGTGGATAGGTGTTGGAGTAGGTGCTTTCAGTGCGATAATTCATCTACCTATAAAAGAGAAGAGCCAACAAACTTTAACCGCTTGATTTTACAATTTTGATAATTTCCTGTGCATGCGTATAAGTAATAGAATGCGTGCCCAATGGTATCACAATATTTTTTATTTTTGGATTCCAACTGATGAGTATGTCTTTGCACGAAATTGGTATCACAGAGTCAACACCACCCCATATTGCAAGAATAGGAAAATTTACATCTTTTAAAGCCATATGATCTTCATAACTATTGCTTGATAAAATACCTTTAATACTAGCCAATACTGACGGTAGAAATCCCTTAAAATTTAACTCATTTTGTTGTCGTTCAACAATATTTGGAACTGAACTCGTAAGTATTCTTTCCTTTTCAGTTGAGCGTTTATGTAATAACCCATAAAAAAGGAGAAATAAAAACCTTCCAAATATTGGAAACTTGGCTGCTTTTGCTAAAAAACCTAAATTGTGCATCATCCCCGCCGATGCGAGAAGCGTCAGTTTTTTCAATTTATCTGGATTGCGAGCAGCGTATGCAGAAGCAATAGATCCTCCCATAGAATACCCCACTAGTTCGAACTTTTCTTTATTGAGATCAAGCTTATCTAAAAGCTCGTCTAATTGATTAATAAAAAATTCTTTGTCTTGCTTTCCTTTGGGTCGATCGGAGTAACCTCGTCCGTAATTATCAAAAACCAAAACGCACTTACCGATTTTAACATAGTATTCAGCAAGGCTCTCAAACACAAAACTTGGAGTAGTTAAACCATGTACGCATACTACTAAGTCATTATGTTTTTCCCCAAACCACCGATAATGAACTAAACCTTTGGATAAAGCTACAAAATTTCCAGGAGCATAAGCTCTCTCTGTTTCTCCCATATTTTTTTTACTATTCTCTATAAGTAGTGGCAAAAAAATAAGAAAAAACAAAAACAGGAAAGAGATAATCAATTATTTTCCAACCAAGTTTGAAGAATATAATGGGATGTCATCAAATCTAGGTGTGCGCCTCCCCCATTTTTAAAAAGGGTAATTTCATCTTCTGAATTCCTACTGAATCCCTTTAGATCATAGAAGTCTGCTATTACATCTTCTTTATTGATAACTCCCTGAGCTACAGGAATTTTTAACTCCCCTATGTGATCAATAGTAGTCTCAAAACTATCAACGAAAATTCGTGATTTTTGAAGCGTATTGTCGTCTGCTTCTCGCATATCAGAACGATAGGCTCCTATTAGATCAATATGCTGCCCTGGCTTTATCCATTTTCCATTTATCAATGGTTCAGTAGACATAGTTGCAGCTGAGATTATATCAGCTGAAGAAACAGCATTTTCTAAATCACTGACAGCTTGAGTATTAACAAAGTCATTTGCTAATTTTTCTGCATGCCTTGGTGTCCTATTCCAAATAAAAAACTTTGCATCTGGAAATAGGCTGCCATAGGCCTGCCTTAAGCTGTAAGCCACCGTACCAGCTCCCAAAATTAAAATATTTTGACTTGAAGGTCGGGCCAAGAATTTAGCTGCTAAAACACTATCTCCAGCTGTTTTCCATTTTGTAACTAAATGAAAGTCAATAACCGCATTGAGTTCACCAGTTTTATCATCAAACAGATTTACTGCACCATTTATTGTTGGTTTTTGAAAATCTTTATTACCTGGAAAAATTGTTGCACATTTTATGGCAATTCCAATCCCATCTATCCAAGCTGATCTGGAAAGAAGAGTATCATCTTTGCGATATAAAAAAGTGTCAGATATTTCAGCTTTATTACGTTTGTGTCCCAATTGAATGGCTTCAACTAAGCCTTCCCAACTCAGTATAGGATCACAATCCTGATACGATATCATATGCACTTTGGTGGCTCCATTTTAAACGTAAGATCTCTTTAACCTATTAAAAAATTGTAAATTTATAAATGCACTTTACCCAAATACATTTAATTAAATCGAAATAAAAAGTCATGAATAGTTTATATGCTCATGACTTTCTTTTTTTTAAGAGTCGAACTATTTTCTCGAAATTATCTAAAAAACGAATTCTGTCTTGCTTCGAGAATACTTTCCCACTTCCTTGCAAAAAAGGATTTGAAGCTCGCAAGTCTGAACTTAAGTCTCGTAAAGCCAGTGAATTCCCAATATTAATAGAATTTAACTCCTCGCCGTTAGGTTTGAGAACTCTCATACCTTTTTTAATACAATTATCTGCCAAAATTATATCAGAAGTAATAACCAAATCATTTACATCACCGTGATCGACTATCCATTTATCGGCAGCATCTGCGTCAGCTGAAACGAAAATACTTTGAATTAATGGATTCAAGCTTGGGCGCACACCGCCATTTGATACTAGAAAAACCTCAAGTTTGTTTCTGGTAGCCACCCGCTCTACTTCTTGTTTGACAGGGCAAGCATCGGCATCAACATAAATTTTCATACTGTAATATAAATAATTTTAATATTTTCTATGATAACTGATGATTATTATACTAATCATTTAATGAATTAGCATGAAATGCGATATGATCATCAATAAATGTTGAGACAAAAAAGTAACTATGGTCATAACCAGCTTGCATTCTAAATTCGCCAGATTGGCGTCGCTTCATCATCGCATTGGCTAATGTTTCGGGTTTCAATAGATCAATAAATTGATCTTTATTACCCACATCAATTAAAACATTTCCATTAAAGCCTTTGTCCAACATCAGAATGCTAGAGTCATGCTCAAGCCAAGTTTGCTCGTCATTACCAAGATAAGCTGATAATTGTTTTCTACCCCAATCAGCACCAGTTGGGTTACAAATAGGCGACAAGGCTGAAATTGATTTAAAACGACCTTGAATTCCCATACCAATTGTTAACGCGCCGTGTCCCCCCATTGAGTGCCCCATTATAGATTGACGGGTCATATCTACATTGAAATTCTTACTTATTGTATCGGTTAAATCAAAAGTTATATAATCCCACATTTTGAAATTTTTATTCCAAGGTTCTTCTGTGGCATTTAAATAAAATCCTGCACCCTGTCCAAGGTCATAATCCTCTACATCAGGCAAATTATTACCCCTGGGAGATGTATCAGGAAAAACTATTGCAACACCAAACTCTTCAGCAGCCGCTTGGGCACCAGCTTTCGTCATAGCATTTTCATGCGTACAAGTTAAACCAGATAAATACCAGACCAAAGGAACGGGCTCGCTGATTGCGAGTGAAGGCATAAATAATCCAAACACCATTTCACACTTGCAAGATTCTGACCAATGCTGGTAAACTCCCTGCGTTCCTTCAAAACACCTATTTTCTGACTGTATTTTCATAAAAGATCCTCGGAATATTCAAACTAAATTTACTACCTTATTAGCATGATTGTTAAATAAAAAGTTAATTGAGAGTACTTACCCAAGCTATGGTAAAAGACACGGTAAATATTGAAAGTACCGTAGATAAAAAGATGGCAGTAGATGCCCGTTTTGGCGCCACATTGTAATGATGCGCCACCATAAATATATTTCCAGCTACAGGAAGTGAAGCTGCAGCAATCATCACAGTTGCAGCATACAAATCAACATCGAACACAAAAAATACAGCTATACAAATAGCCAGAGGGTGTAGAACTAGCTTACAAAAGCTTAGCCAAGCAGCAATCTCAAATCTTTCTGCTGATTTTTGTGCCAGAGAAGCTCCAATTGCAAACAACGCACCAGGCGTAGCTGCAGATCCTAGCATAACAACAAAATCATTAACGGGTTCAGGAAGAGACCAACCGCTGGCAGACCACAACAGACCACAAACAATCGAAACGATCATCGGGTTTTGTAGCAATCCAATGATCACTCGGTAGATAAGAAAAATATCTAATTTTTTATCTTTGCTAGCTACAATTATTAAAACGATGAGTGATCCAAAAATAATCAAGTCGATTGCTAATATAATCATTATAAAACCAACAGCTTCAGGACCCATCAAAATGGCGAGCATAGGTATACCCAAAAAGCCTACATTTCCAATAACAGAACACTGTGCTTCAACAGCAGCTTCCGAAGGTGACTTTTTCCTAAAAATTGCAGCAGCAGTAGCCAAAAGATAAATTATTATTGAAGCAGATAAATAGGCTAATATAAATTGAGGATCATAGAGTTCACCTAACGATAAATCAGATGAAAACCTGAAAAGCATCGCTGAAAGGGCAAAGTAAAAAACAAACTTTGTCAGATATGCTGTAGCTTCAGCTGAAAAAAACCGAGTTAGGGCTGCCGAATAACCGAGGCCAATAAGCGCAAAAAAGGGTATTGTCTTATAAAAAATTTCAATCATTAAAATGTGTTTTTTAAATTGCGTTTAAAGTTTGAGCTGTGCAATTTGACTAGAAAACGACCACACTTCTTATGCTTTTACCCTCATGCATTAAGTCAAAACCCTTATTAATATCGTCTAAGGAAAAACTATGCGTGATCATGGGGTCTATTTGAATTTTTCCTTCCATGTACCAATCAACTATTTTTGGGACATCTGTGCGACCGCGTGCTCCCCCAAATGCCGTCCCTTTCCAAACTCGCCCCGTTACTAACTGAAAAGGCCTAGTTGAAATTTCCGCGCCTGCTGGAGCAACTCCAATTATTATGCTTTCACCCCAACCCTTATGAGCACTCTCGAGAGCAGTTCTCATGACATTAACATTTCCTGTAGCGTCAAAAGTATAATCTGCTCCGCCTCCTGTTAAATTAACTAAATATGCTACTAAGTCTTCTTTGACTTCAGATGGATTTACAAAATCAGTCATACCAAATTTTTCAGCCATAGAGCGTTTGCTAGAATTTAAATCCACTCCGACTATTTGATCTGCACCTGCAAGCCTAAGGCCTTGAATTACGTTTAATCCAATACCACCAAGACCAAAAACTATGGCACGGCTTCCAATTTCAACTTTTGCAGTATTCATTACAGCGCCAATTCCAGTGGTTACACCACAACCAATGTAACAAACTTTTTCAAATGGAGCCTCAGAGCTGATTTTGGCTAAAGCTATTTCTGGTAAAACAGTGTAGTTTGAAAATGTTGAGCATCCCATATAGTGCAAAATAGGAGTTCCATCTAGCATACTAAAACGACTAGTCCCATCAGGCATAAGTCCTTTACCTTGCGTCTCACGTATTGCCTGGCAAAGATTTGTTTTCGGGTTTAAGCAATACTCACATTCTCTACACTCAGGCGTGTAAAGCGGTATAACATGATCACCAACTTTTAGGTCTTTCACTCCAGGGCCTGTTTCTACCACAACTCCCGCTCCTTCATGACCGAGTATGGCTGGAAACAAGCCTTCCGGATCAGCGCCTGAAAGTGTAAATTCATCAGTATGACAAATACCAGTTGCTTTAATTTCTATTAAAACTTCACCCTCTTTGGGTCCTTCCAAATTAACTTCCATAACCTCTAGAGGTTTTCCTGCTTCTAAAGCAACGGCCGCCCTTGTTTTCATTTTTCCCCCCAATTGCATCCAAACACGAACAGCATGGACGCTTGAAGCTATCTTGCCAAGAAAAATTTTCTCTAAGGTTGGTAAGTAAACAAAATTACTTCATTCTATATTTTTGGTGACAGGAGCCACATGTTGCTCCAACATTCCCAAGCGAACTTCTTAAATCTATTAATGTTGATGTTTCAATTCCCTCTAAAGCAAATTCAAAATCTTCCGATTTACTTATAAAATCTTCCCAATTTTCCCAAATTGCAGGCAAAGCTTCAGAGTTAATTGGTAACTCATTATCTTCAAAAATAGTTGGAGCTGAAGCCGCAAGGTTCAATAAGGTTAAGCGTGTGGATTCGGCTAAACTTTCATCAAACTGAATTTTTTCTTGTGCCATGCGAGCAAGAACAGAAAACTCCGACCTGATGTTTTGCATCAGATTAGAACGCGCAACATATCCACTTTCAGCGGCTAATACTATTGTTCCGCTAGACAGAAAAACTAAGCTAAGAGATAAGCTTACAAGACCTTTTAACATCACAATCTCCAATTTTACATCTTACAAGATAGTTTTCTTTTTAGCTTAGGACAGAAAATTCTAATTGCTCTTTAGGATTAAAATCAATTATAGAACAAAACATGAACAAAATTAGATTTTCATAATGCCTAATCGTCGAATTATTGCAATCTGGTTTCCATACATGGGAGCTGAACGTATTTTGCGCAAAACACAGCATAATGTAAGAGAACCAATCGTTGTTGTGGCCAACAAATCGCAAAGTGAAATTATTACTTCCTTGTGTTCAGTTGCACAGTCTAAAGGTATTTTTGCTGGACAGTCTTTGCGTGATGCAAGCGCTATTTGCCCAAATTTATTCATAAAAATTCAAAACTCACATGCAGAAAATCAGTTCTTAAAGGGTATTTGCCGATGGTCTAGTAAATTTAGCCCATGGGTAGCCATTGAAGGAGATACGGGATTAATCATGGATATAACAGGGTGTTCACATCTATTTGGTGGTGAAAATAAAATGATAAAACATATTTTACTTGCCTATGATGAAATAGGCTTAACAAGTAAAATAGGATGTGCAGACACAGTAGGAGCAGCCTGGGCTTTATCTCGATATTCAGAAAAAGTAGTCAAAAATTATAGAAATGGCGATACCATTGAACAAGAAGCAAGAGCAACACGTTCTCGTTCTGCAAAGCGGTCTCTTCAAAGCATAAAAGATAATTTAAGACTTACTAAAAATAGCAAGTATTTTATTGCACCGTCTGGCAAAATAAGACAGTCAATCTCTAATCTACCAGTTGCAGCTCTGAGACTAGAAATTCAAACTGAACACACATTGGCCCGACTGGGGTTACGTCAAATTGGTGATGTTATAAACCAACCAAGAGCAAGTCTTAATCGCCGGTTTGGTTGTAATTTACTAAAACGAGTAGACCAAGCACTCGGTAGCCTCTTAGAGCCTATTTCACCATTACAGCCAGAGTTAAATTTTGGTGTAAGAATTAGCTTTCCTGATCCAATTGGATTAAAGCCTGATATTATAGCTGGTCTTGATCGCATACTGGATCGCCTGTGTTCTAATTTAAAAAAGAAAACTCTTGGTACCCAGAAAGTCCGATTGCAAGCCTTCCGAACAGATAATACAATAAAAAATATTGAAGTTGGTTTAGCTCAAGCTTCTAATAATTTTGAACACATTCGTGGTCTAATCATAATTAAACTTGAAAATTTGGATGTGGGGTTTGGAATAGATATTTTAAGATTAGAGGCCCTAAAAGTCGAAGTTCTTACTCAACATAAACACATTGGACACTCGCTAGTGAGCGAGCGCAATAAGTCACGGGCCAAACGAAACATAAGTCCGGAAGATTTAATATCCAGGTTGGGGGCTAGGATTGGGCTAGAAAATATTACACGACTACACCCAGCAAAAAGTAATATACCCGAGAAGACTTACACTACACTATCAGCCGCATGGTCTGAGCCGGCAAAAGATTGGCCAAAACCAAAATCTTACCGACCCGTTCAATTATGGGCGCCTGAAATCATCAGCGCTCCAGATAAACCAAACCCCTTATTGGAGTTTAGGTGGCGTGGAAAAATATGGTATATTACTAGAAGCTACGGGCCAGAACGAATTTCACCTGAATGGTGGTTAGATGAACCAAAATGGCGCAGTGGTGTGCGTGATTACTGGTTTGTTGAGTGTAATACAGGTGATCGATTATGGATTTATTACGCACATGGGGGATTAACATCGTCAGGCTGGTTTTGCCAAGGTAAGTTTGCGTGACAAATTCAAAACATCAAATGTTACTTTTTAACAGGATCTGTAAGATTTTCACCACCAGGCGTGGGCTCCGGTAGAATATCAAGATTTTTTGGAATTTTTAATTCTGCAGAAGGAAGCACCACTATTTCTTCACCCGTATCAATATCATACAAATCAACCACCTCTGCCTTATCCGAACTACAAGCCACACTAAAAATAGAAAGGGTAAATAACAAAAGAAACGATCGCATAACCTATTAAATCCTCCTAAAATTTAAATAAAAGAAAATCATTATTTAGCAAAATTATTTTAATCTTTTTTATTCTCAGGAGAAAAGGCTAAACCAACTGCTCCAATAAAAATGAAAACATCAGCAAAATTAAATACAAAAGGATTATAAATTCCACAGCAAGACATGTTCAAAAAGTCTGCAACTGCTCCATCGTAAATAACTCGGTCAAAAGCATTGGCTAGCGCGCCACCACACAAGAGAGCTCCAAAACTAACTTGCAAATTGGTCACTTTTGTCCGGTAAATCCAAAACATAATCAAGCCACTAATAATAATTGCCAGCACTGTAAGAAAGTAAGATTTTAGCTCACTTTGCTGCCCCAAAAGACCAAAATTAACGCCATAATTCCAACCCATTCGAAAATTTAAAAAGGGAGGAAACACATCAATTGAATTCAAAGAAATCAGATCTAACCAGAAGACGACAAACCATTTAGAAATTTGATCAAAGAAAAAGGAAGCAACTAATATAAAATAAAATTTTTTCATCTCAGTGCCTAAAGTGTCGTATGCCTGTAAAGGCCATGGCTAAATTAGCATCATCTGCAGATTTAATCACCTCATCATCACGCATAGAGCCGCCTGGCTGAATAACTGCAGTGGCTCCTGCTTCAGCCGCAATCATGAGCCCATCTGAAAATGGAAAGAAAGCATCTGATGCAACAACTGATCCCCTAGTTAATGGCAAATCAAGAGCAAGGTTTTCAGCCATATCTATGGACTTTTGTGCGGCTATCCGACAGCTATCGACTCTGCTCATTTGTCCGGCACCAATACCAACAGTCGCGCGATGTTTGGCATAAACAATCGCATTAGATTTTACGTGCTTTGCAACTTTCCAAGCAAAAAGCATATCTTCTAACTCAACATCAGATGGCTTTCGTTTGGTCACGATGTTCAAATTACTTTCAAGTATTGCTTCATCATCCCTATCTTGTACTAGGAACCCTCCTGAAACTTGACGAATACTCCTACCCGCATCTTTTTGGCTATTTAACCCACCAGTCGTTAACAGCCGTAAATTTTTCTTTTTTTCAAATACTCTCAAGGCCTCTTTTGTAGCGTCTGGCGCTATAACAACCTCCGTAAAAATTCTACAAATCTCCTCTGCAGTTTCTTCATCCAAAGTTTGATTTAGAGCAACTATTCCTCCAAAAGCACTTGTTTGATCGCAATTGAAAGCAGATTTATAGGCCTCTTTCAGATTTGGACCTACTGCAACCCCGCAAGGATTAGCGTGCTTAATTATAGCACAGGCTGGCTGTAAAGATGGATCAAATTCACAAACCAACTCAAACGCTGCGTCCGTATCATTGATATTATTATACGATAGCTCTTTACCTTGATGCTGAATAGCTGAAGCCACACCGACCCTACTACTTGCATCTTTATAAAATGCGGCTTTTTGATGAGGGTTTTCACCATAACGCAAACTTTGAACTAAAGAACCAATTTCAATAAATTTGCTAGGAATAGCATCCTTTTCTTGTTCACTCATCCAAAAAGAAATCGACGCATCGTAACCCGCTGTATGAGCATAGGCTTTGTAAGCCATTTTCTTTCTGAAGTTTTGGCTCGTACAACCGTCATTCTTTTCAAATTCACTTAAAAATTTATCATAATCTGCTGCGTCCGTGATGACAGTTACAAACTGATGATTTTTTGCTGCCGCACGGATCATTGCCGGACCACCAATATCAATATTTTCTATACATGTTTCATAATCAGCCCCGCGAGCCACAGTATTTTGAAAAGGATACAAATTAACGACCAATAAATCTATTTCAGCTATCTGATGTTCTTTCATGGCTGCGATGTGTTTTTCTTCATGCCGCAATGCTAGGAGCCCACCATGTACCTTTGGATGCAGAGTTTTTACTCGGCCATCCATCATCTCCGGAAATTCTGTCAACTCAGAAACATCTTTTACAGGTATATCAACCTCTCGTATCGCTGCAGCACTACCGCCTGTGGATATAATTTCAACGCCACGCTTAAACAAAGCCTCAGCGAGCTTAATAACATCTGTCTTGTCAGATACTGAAATTAAGGCACGTTTAATTGGGTAAAGATCACTCATCAATTTTCCTATTTATAGTAAGTTTTAATCAATTTTTAAAAAGATCCCCAACTGAAAGATCCTTATCAAACGTTCTAGTTATGGACCACTCTATTCTTGTTCCATACTTCAAGATATCAGCAGATAAAATCAGCTTTTGTGACTCAACCGGCTCAAACAAACCAGCTTCAAAAAAAACTGTCGGCTCCAATGTAACTTTTAAATCTTGACCATAATCAAAAATCCATATTTCGCCATTCTTTAAAGCCAAACTTATTAGATTTTTATCCTGATCCCAGCGAACAGCTACATTTGGGTGAAAATGAAAAGCCGCTTTTGCCAAAAATTGACCACTGCTCTTACTTTTTAAAGATTTATCAAATTGGCGTTTATGGACATCGTCTATTGCAATGAGCAAATCTTCTCCTTCAAAGGTCTGACCACTTTGAGCAAGCTTCAATTTTCTCACGTGAGTAAGACCATGGCTTTTTACATAGCCATCATGAGCACCCTCAAATATTTCTTTTCCTTCATCAGTTGAAATTTCATGGGGCACTTTCAGAGGTGCAGTAGTGATAAAATTTTTTGAGGCTTGAAACCTAACCTTTTCTTCACTGAAATGGCTGCTGTTGTGCCCTTCCAAATAAACTGTACAATGAGAACTCGTTTGGCGACTGACAGAACTAAAGTCTGACCCAAACAGATATCCAGGACCACAACTTGTAAAAATCCTTCTTTGACCAGAAACCATTTCAAAAGCTAAGGTGGAAGCATCGGCTAGAAAACTTGGTTTACCAATGGGAGGAGGCGCTGCATCAATAATTATGGTAGTTCGAGAATTTGATAGCCTAGCAAAACCTACACTTAACTCATTACGAAAAATCTCTCGGTTTTCCGCATGACTGAGCGCTTGATCTAATTGACCGTCCACATCGCCACAGCTACCGTGAAATCTTGGCAATCCAGCATCAGAATGCCTAAGATGACGAAGAATAGGTGCTAGTTTTTCTATTGTATCTAAGTGAGTGGCAGACGGATTCCAATTCGAGTCTTTGAGGGCAAGTTTTGCCCAGATTAAAATTGTGAATATATTCAAAATTTCTTGGGGATTTCGAGATAAAACAATTTCATCAGTATTATTTAAATGGCGACACTCGTGAGCAAGTGCTACAGTGGCAGGCTCTATAAATTTTTCCATATTTTTGAGATAACATCCAGCGTAAATTAAACCCAAGAGCGCCTCAAACCTAGGCAACCCCGCTGAAGCTTTTATTGCCCGTTTTGATAAAAACTTTGCCTGCCTTGCCAACAAAATATTAAACTTTTTCAGATTTTCCTCAGATAATCCTTGTGTGAGAAACAAATAATGATGAGCCCAACGAACTAAACGCATACCCGTTAATTCTGCTGCCCAACCAGGACCAGAACCAGAACTATACTTTGCCATCCACAAAGATAGCCAATTCTGCGCAAAGCGCCTTGCTTCTAAACTCCCTAAGGCTGCCAAATCATCCACCCAATCAAAACTGTGTATTTTTTTAAAAAAACTTTTTTTGTCAGTTTTTAGATTCCAAATTTCATCATTGTGGTGAATAATTTGGCCGACCAAATTAATTTTACCGTCCACCATCTGCCGTCCAACAGATATTTTACCAATTGAGCGAGGTTCCGTTTCTAAAACAAATTCTGTTTTTGACGTGGATACACAACTCAAATAAGCAAAAATTTTATCTGTTAAAACGTTAAAAAAACTCAACTTTGGCTCATTTTTTTATAAATTATCGTAGTTCTCAAGAAATTTCTGCATCTGCACAATTAACGTTCTTCAAATGTATTTGGTTTTTTATGTAAATAACATATGTAAAATCCATCTAAACCATACTTTTCATCGGAACTGGCAGGAGTAATTCTAATATCTCCTGACTCCAAAACCCAAGCCTTAGGGATAGTTTCGACAAATTCAAAGGGTCGCTTAATTTCAAATTGCTCATTACGGTTTAAAAATTCCTCAATTTGACACTCACCCTCATCAGGTAAGAGAGAACAAGTCACGTAAATAATGATACCATCGTCTTCTACAAGCGAAGATGCATGATCTAGTAATTTGGCCTGAATTTCGATTAACTCAAAAAAATCGGTGCCATCTTTACAAAAAACAAGATCAGGATGACGCCTAATTGTTCCGGTGGCACTACACGGAGCATCCAATAAAACAACATCAAACTTATCAGTTATATCGAAAGCATCAGCTTTAATTGTGTTTGCTTTGAGACCACACCTGTTTAAATTTTCTTTTAATAGCTCCAATCGATTAGCAGAAATATCGACAGACGTGACATCAGCTCCGCGGGAAGCAAGTTGTAGTGTTTTTGCACCTGGTGCAGCACATAAGTCGAGTACCTTTTTACCAGCTAAGTTATTTAATAATCGAATTGGCATGGATGCCGCTGTATCTTGAACCCACCAGTCTCCTTCCTTAAAACCTGGCAAGGCAGATATTTGTTTCCCATTTTCCAAACGAATGCTTTCTTGGAAGACTATTCTACCACCTAGCTTTTTTGCCCAACAATTAATTTTTGATGGATCCTTAAGAGTGATATCTATCGGAGGGGTAAGACTGTGTATTTGCTCAATTTCGAGAATGGCAGGCTTTCCATAGGCATTGATCAGAGGCACCCTAAGCCAGTCAGGTAACCGCGGAGCACCCTCAATCTTATTCCACTCCTCGACTGCAGAAGTTGATAGCTTCCGCAGCACTGCATTAACTAGACCTTTCATCGGCCGAGTTTTTGCACTTGAAGCGGCATAATTTACAGACTCATTTACAATTGCATGAGATGCACCACCAGTTACTAGTTCAGTCAAACCCAGCCGAAGAATATTTTTTACCTGCAATTTTGGATTTTTTTGCAAGTATTTTTCAAGAAGTTTGTCGCAGTGATCTAAGTTACGCAAAGTATCCATAACTAGTCTTTGAACAAAAGCTTTTTCCGCAGGTCTCAAATTTTTGAGAACACCAAGTACCTTTAACTCATGGAAACTTTTGTTGTTCCCTAAAATCTCGTTTAGAATATCTATCGCAACAAAGCGCGGTTTAGTCCTGTAGAGATTCATTCAGAAACTTTCTTGAAAGAGTTTTATCGCCGCTATATCAATCTATTATAACCAAGGAAAGTTTATATGCCAGAAGCAGACAAAGAACTACCGCCAGAAGCATTAAGAGCATTAGCCGAAGCTGAGCAGAGGCGCTTGAAGAAAAAGGAAGTAAACTTACCAAAAGAACTTGGTGGCCGTGAAGGGAAAGAACCAGTCAGATATGGCGATTGGGAGAAAAAAGGAATAGCAATAGATTTTTGAAAATCAATCTAATTTCATCCCTGATTGTAACTTAAATCCTAGTAAAAATACATCTGATTTTTGAGCAGATTTACCCGGCCTCTGTGCTTCAATTATTTTGACTGCTTTAGTACCGCAAGCAATTGAAAAACCATCATTAAGTACCATTCCTGGCTTATTCTCTTTATCTATAATTTTTGAATTTAACAGCTTGATCCTCTCTCCATTTATTTCAGTCCAAGCTCCAGGAAAAGGAGATAGAGCTCTTATTTTTCGATCTATAGTTTCCGCAGAGAGCGACCAGTCAATCTTTGCCTCAGACTTATCAATTTTTTTGGCGTAAGTGATACCTTTTTCCGATTGAGCCTGAGCACTATAACTAGAGAATGTGTCAAGAACTTTAACTATAAGCTTTGCACCTTCTAGACTTAACTTTTCTGACAAAATTTTTGAAGTGTCATTATCCAAAATTTTAATTTTTGCTGAAGATAAAATAGGGCCAGTATCTAGTCCCTCATTCATTTTCATGATACACACACCGGTTTCATCATCGCCATCCATAATTGCTCTTTGGATTGGAGCGGCGCCGCGCCAACGTGGTAAAAGAGATGCGTGTATATTTACACATCCAAGCTTAGGCGATGATAAAATTGGCTTAGGAAGTAACAGACCGTAAGCAACAACAACAGCCACATCAGCATTTAAGTTCCTAAAAATAATTTGATCTTTTTCAGATTTGAAGTTCTCAGGATGATGGACAGTTAAACCCATATCAAGGGCTTCTCGATGTACTTCGGATACCTTTAACTTTTTACCACGCCCAGCGGGTCTTGGTGGTTGAGAATAAACCGCGCATATTTGATGGCTGCTTTCATTCAATGCCTGAAGAGCAGGAACAGAAAACTTTGGTGTCCCCATGAAAACTAATTTCATTTCTTCTTATTGGCCTTCCTTAGAAAAATATCTCTTTTAACTGTAGATAAACGGTCAAAAAACATTTTCCCATTTAAATGATCAATTTGATGTTGAACAGAGGTTGCCCAAAGCCCTGTAAAGTCTTTTCGATCTATAAAACCATCTTTGTTTAAAAACCGGACAGTCACTTTTTTAGGTCTTTTAATTTTTGCCGACATACCTCTTAAATTTGGACTAGCCTCTTCCGTCTCACTATACTCTATAGAGGACTGGAGAATTTCAGGGTTAGCCAGTTTGATTGGCTTATCACGGGATTCTGACGCATCTACAACAGCTAAGCGCAAATCAATTCCAATTTGAGGAGCTGCTAGGCCAATGCCAGGCATCGCGTTCATCGTATCTATCATATCATCCCAGATTAAATTAATATCGTCTGTGATTTCAGCTATATCACGTGCTCTTGTGCGAAGTCTTTTATCAGGCCATTTCAGAAAAGTTTTGACCGCCATTATTCACTACCACGCAATTTTTCCCGTTTAAATTTTTGCATTTTACGAGTTATCATTTGTCGTTTTATAGGCCCTAAATAGTCAATAAATAGCTTACCATTCAAATGATCAATTTCGTGCTGCACACAAGTAGACTTTAAACCATTAAACTCTTCTGAGTGCTCTTTACCATTTAAATCAATCCATTCAACCTGAACGAGTTCTGGCCGTGTGACCTCCGCAAAATGCTCAGGAATAGAAAGGCAACCCTCTTCATAAACATTTTTTTCTTCTGATGAGGCTTTTATTAACGGATTTACCATAACAATAGGATCGGGTTCTTCATCCTCTTTTTTGGCACAATCCATTACAATCACCCTTTGTAAAACACCGATCTGAGGTGCAGCTAGACCAATGCCAGGCGCATGGTACATGGTTTCCATCATATCTTCTGCTAACTCAATCAGAGCGTCTGTTATGCCCTCTACCTCAACAGATTTTTTTTTCAACCGCGCATCAGGATGTAAAACAATAGGTCTGATCATCCTATTCATCTAGGATAATATAGGCCGCAACGCAACGGCTCTGTGCAATTTGAATAAACAATGGTAATGCCAATTTTGACTGGGAAAAAATATAAGGCCTATTTTATGAACTTTGATGAAAAGATCGAACGACGGGGAACACACTCGGATAAATGGGATATGATGGAAAGCAAATACGGCGTGTCACCCAAAGATGGAATACCGATGTGGGTTGCTGACATGGATTTCCGTCCACCAGCATGCGTTCAAAAAGCAGTTGAAAACATGTCAAAACATGGTGTTTATGGCTATTATGGTGATGACACATCTTATAGAGAAGCCATTCAATGGTGGATGGAAAATCGCCATTCTTGGGTAATAAATCCTGATTGGATTTTTAGTACGCATGGCCTGGTCAATGGTGCTGCTTTATGTATCGAAACATTCAGTAGTCCCGGTGATAGTGTTGTCTTATTTACACCAATGTACCACTCATTTTTTAAAGTAATAAAAGCAGCTAATCGAGAAATTTTAGAGTGCCCTTTGGTCAATAATGATGGGCGATATGAATTTGATTTTTTCTCTTATGATAACTTAATGACGGGCAAAGAAAGAATTGTCATATTATGTTCACCACATAACCCTGGGGGACGCGTCTGGTCGAAAAAAGAATTACAACAAGTTGCAGATTTTGCTAAACGTCATGATCTACTTTTGATATCAGACGAAATACATCATGATATTGTCTACTCAGGATCTCATCATATCCCAATGGCATCTATGGATGAAGATATTCATGACCGCTTGATTATGATGACAGCGACGACAAAGACCTTTAATATTGCGGGAGCACATACTGGTAATGTGATAATACCCGACGAGAATTTAAGGCAAAAGTTTGCGAAAAAAATGTCTGCACTAGGCCATAGCCCAAATAGCTTTGGTTTATTTATGGCAAAGGCTGCTTACAGCCCAGAAGGTGCCATTTGGGTTGATGAATTAATAAAATATTTAGATAAAAACCGACAAATATTTGATGGTGCAATTTCAACTATTCCGGGTTTAGAGACAATGAAATTAGAAGGAACGTATTTAGCATGGGTAGATTTCTCAAAAACTGGAATGGACCAATCTGAATTTGTAAATAGAGTTCAAAACGTGGCGAAAATTGCGGCAAATTTAGGGCCAACATTTGGTAAGAACGGTCAAAATTTTCTTAGATTTAATTTTGCCACAACAAGTGACAATGTTAAAATAGCAGTCGAACGTTTAGTTAATGCCTTTTCTGATCTACAATAAATGGGGTATCAAAGCGACAGCGCTTTTTTCTTGATAAAAGTCCCTTGGAGCAGCTGTTTGCGTGTTGGTATTTCGTTTATATTCAAAATGAACAATCCCTTTTTCTTCCTTAGAGGCAACAATCAAGCACTGTTTTAAATGTTTATCACCGTCGTACAAGTCTACTAAACCCCTGATCATAGGAGCCCTTTCCACTTCAACACAAAAACCACTTTTTTTAAGCTGTAGTACAGGATAACTGTTCTTATTAGACTCGACACGAAGACGGCTTTTCTTTCTTAAATCAGCCTTTTGAGCAGCTTCTAACCCAGCAATTACATCTTTTGATAAAAAAGTACTCATAGAACGCCTAACTAAAATTATCTGAGAAAATTATGTAATTGTGTCATTAAATCTGTCAAATAGTTTCTGGTTTATACAGAGTTAAGCCTTTATTATTCTAGTGAACTCAATCACATTAAATTATAGTTCAACGAACTTTCGGTTACCAACAATCTGAAATAAAGTTAGAAATGACATTTATAATAAAAGTTTTAATTCTAATGATTTTCCTAAACTCTGCAGCTTTAGGAAAGTGTGGAGGTGAATTTACCCAATTCCTTTCAGATATCAAAGAAGAGTCTCTAGGAATCGGGTATACAGAGCAAACTGTAAATGAATTTTTTGATAATGTTTCACTGAGTTCTGAGGTATTGAAAGCTGACCGAGCACAGGGTATTTTTCTGAAACCGTTTAATGAATTTGCGCCCCGTTTGATAAGTGACTATCGGATCCAGCACGGTAAAAAAAATTTAAAAAAATATTCTTCTACCTTCGACAAAATTGAGGAAATATATGGTGTTTCTAGAGGTGTCCTTACGTCTTTTTGGGCGTTGGAGACTGACTTTGGCGCAGTTCAAGGAAAATTTAATACTCGCGATGCATTAATAACGCTAGCTTTCGATTGCAGAAGGCCACAGATTTTTCGTCCTCAAATTTTTGCCGCATTAGAATTATTTGTTCGAAATGAATTTAGTCCAAATGAAACAAGGGGTGCATGGGCTGGAGAAATTGGTATGGTTCAAATGTTACCAAAAGATATTTTAGAAAATGGAATTGATGCAGATGGTGACGGCAAAATCAACCTTCAAAGCTCTACTCGTGATGCGTTGTTTAGTGCCGCCAAAATGCTTACAAGTTTAGGTTGGAAAGCAAATGAGCTTTGGTTGCAAGAGGTAAATTTAACAGAGGAAATTGATTGGTTTGAGACTGGCACTGATAGGATAAAAACTGTCAGAGAATGGAAAAGCCTGGGAGTAAGCGGCAAGTATACTGATCTGCCGGAGGCATCAGAAAACGCCTCCTTAATTTTACCTCAGGGTCGACAGGGCCCAAAATTTCTAGCTTATTCAAATTTTAATGTGTTTTTCGAATGGAACAAAAGTTTCATATACGTCCTTACTGCTGCCCATTTTGCAAATCAACTTGAAGGATCTCCATCTTTCACCCCAGGCAATCCAGAAAAAGGCCTTACCAAGAACCAGATGAAGCTTCTACAAACCAAGTTAAAAAAGCTTGGATATGAAGTAGGTGAAATTGATGGCATTCTTGGATCAAAAACTAGAAGATCCGTACAAGAGATACAAAGAGTCCTTAATCAACCGGCGGATGCGTGGCCTACCATAGAACTGCTTGAACTGCTTTTAAATGCCTAAGCAACTAAGCTTTCAGCTTTCTTTAGATCAACTGAAACTAATTGACTCACACCCTGCTCCTGCATTGTAACTCCAAATAATCTATCCATTCTTGACATGGTAATTGCATGGTGGGTTATTATCATAAATCTCGTATCAGTTTGACGACACATTTCATCAAGAAGTTCACAAAACCGAGACACATTTGCATCATCTAGAGGAGCATCAACCTCATCTAAAACGCAGATTGGTGCTGGGTTGGCCAGAAAAACAGCAAAAATCAATGCCAATGCTGTCAAAGTTTGCTCTCCTCCCGACAGCAAAGATAGAGCCGATAATTTCTTTCCAGGTGGTTGGCACATAATTTCCAGCCCAGCTTCAAGAGGGTCGTCACTTTCTACAAACTCTAAATTCGCTTCCCCACCACCAAAAAGATGCTTAAAAAGCATAGAGAAATTTGAGTTAACCTGCTCAAAGGCTGTAAGAAGTCTTTCGCGGCCTTCACTATTTAGACTCGCTATACCTGTCCTTAGCGTTTTAATAGCTTGTTCTAAATCTGCCTTCTCGGCATATAGTTTTTCGTGTTCTTCCTTAACTTCTCTTGCATCGTCTTCAGCTCTTAAATTTACAGATCCCAATGCTTCTCGCTGTCGCTTTATCTGAGCCACTTTTGTCTCTAAAGACTCTGCACTTGGTAAATTTTCAACATCTATTTGTAATTCCTCAAGCAAGCTCTCAACAGATAGTCCAAGAGCCTCTCTTATTCGATCTGACGCTAATTCTAAATTTTGACGTGCTGCTTCAGATTTTGCATCACACCTAGCTCTATCTTCGCGCGCTTCTGATGCAACGCGCTCCGCTTCACGTTCCTCATTCAGCACTTGACTGAGCTTTGTCTCTGCAAGAGATAGTGCATCATCAGCTTCAGCTTTTTTCTTTTCTGCCTCTGAAATTGCCAAAATTAAATTTTTACTCTTATCCTCTATTTTTGAAGGTGTTTTAGAGGCCTCCTCAAGTTCCCATTTAGAACTATTTTTTCTATCAATTAATTCAGAAATTCTCTTCTCAGCTGTATCCAGTCTGTGAGACCAACCACTAATTTCTTTCTGCACCTCTTGAGCTCGCTTTAGTTGTATTTCTCCTTCCCGCCGAACCTCGTCATGAAGAGAACGCTTTGTCATCATAGTTACGCGAGCTGCTTCTACAGTAAGTTTGACATCTTCAACTTGAGAACGCATTGCATCTAAATCATCAAGCTCAACAAAACTCTTCTTTGCCGACTCAACTTGCTTTTTAGACTGTTGAGCCTCTTCTTCATAACGGCGTTTTGATATTTGATAGTTCTCTAATTGTGCATTTATTAAACTTTGTTCGGATTCTACCCTATTCAACTTTCTAACTGTATCGTTAACTGCCTGATCAGCTTCACGCCTTGCTAGCCTTGCATTTTTTTCCTGTTCAGTAACTTTTGATAGTTCAGCAACTAAATTTTCATGTTTAGTACGAACAATTTCTAATTTTTTTTGTAGTGAATTTAACTGAGCGTCTAAATCCTTTAAATTATTTGCCTGTTGAATTTGTAATGCAGCTGCAGATGGCGTGTCACCAGCCCAAATCTTATAACCATCCCATCGCCATAAATCACCTTCTAGACTCACTAGACGTTGCCCAGGCTCTAGTAATTCATGTAAACTATCTCCTTGGTCACGATCGACTAGCCCAACATATTTTAATCGCCTGCTGAGAACAGCCGGTATTTTTACTACGTCTGACAGCAATTTTACACCAGCAGGTAACTTATTTTTGATAGAAGAATATTCATTCAATTGAACCCATCCGGTCTCATTTTTTTCTTTGGATACAGGGGCTCTCAAATCATCAGCCAAAGCTGCTCCAAAAGCTTTCTCAAAGCCAAGCTCAACTCGAACGTCGTCAATAATATGAGACTTTTCCTTGGAATTTTTTTCAATAAGCTTTTCTAGAGCTGCAAATTCGGCTCGGATAGCTTTAGTTTCTCCCTCTACTTCTGAGCGTTCAAAATTTGCCATTTCTTCTTCAGTCTGCAAAGAGGACCGTTTTTCCTCTAAATCTAAAAGTTTTTCCTCGCATTTTTGAGCATGATCTTGAGCAAATTTTACTTCTACTACTACATCTTGAACCAGTTTTTTGACTGTTTCTAGCTCAATTAATGACTCAGAAACTTTTTTATCAATGTTAGCAGCTTCGTCAGTGTTTTTACTAAGCGCATTTTCACTGTCTAATAAAAAACGTTCTAGTGACTGATGGCGTGCCGCCAAACGAGCCATATCTTCAGTTAATTCTGATAGATTAACTTCCCTATCTTTCAAAATAGTTGCCGCCTCTTGAGCATCAGAAGAGACAGCTTCAAGTTTTTCACTATGCGTGCTCAACGAAACTTGAAGATCCTCCTGCTCTTTTGACAAGGTTTTGATTGTTTCTCCAGCATCTTTGTTCAAACTATTTTCACGATCAATATCTTGACCGAGTTGTTCTATGCGAGATGACAATGTTTCAATTCTATCCTGTGCCTGACGACCTTGCTCCTCTAGTGTTTCCTGTTCAACGATTAATCGTTGAAGCATCGCTGAAATAACAGCAGCTTCTTCTCTTAATGGAGGTACATTCTCACTGGCAACTTCTCTAATTCGTTTCGCTTGAGCAACAATAGCTTCTGCCTCTGCCGCAATCTTTGTGTGAGCTGTCAATTGATTATCAGCATCAAAGTTTGCAGAGTCTGCATCTTTCCACCGGCGATACAAAAGTGTGCCCTCTATCTCACGCAACTGCTCGCCAAGAACCCGGTATCTTGCTGCTTGTTTCGCTTGTCTTGCAAGCTGCCCTAACTGATTTGCTAATTGCTCCAACACATCTTCAACCCGTACTAAATTAGTTTCAGCAGCATTCAACTTTAGTTCTGCCTCATGACGGCGCTGATAAAGACCCGATATACCAGCCGCCTCCTCTAGTATTCGACGGCGATTCTTTGGTTTTGCATTAATTAATTCAGCTATTTGGCCTTGTCTGACTAATGCTGGAGAATGTGCTCCTGTAGAAGCATCCGCAAACAACATTTGCACATCCCGAGCCCGTACATCTTTACCATTGCTCTTGTACGCGCTACCCGCTTCACGAGTAATTCGTCGTACTATTTCCAAATTGTCCTCATTATTGAAACCACCGGGTGCTGTACGTTCTGAATTATCTAGATGCAAAGCAACCTCAGCAAAGTTACGAGCCGGCCGTGTAGCAGCTCCTGCAAAGATAACATCTTCCATACCTCCACCTCGCATGGCGGTAGGACGGTTTTCACCCATCACCCAACGTAAAGCTTCTAGTAAATTAGATTTTCCACATCCGTTGGGCCCAACGACTCCAGTCAACCCATCTTTAATGACCAGTTCAGTAGGATCCACAAAGCTTTTGAAGCCTGATAATCTTAGCTTGCTAAATTGCAATATTAGAGATTCCTTAGTAATTTCCTGCTTAGTATTAGTTATTGCCTTTGAGCATGACTACCCCATATCGTGTACCTTATAGTATTTTACACAATATGTTGCAATTATTTTAATGTCATAAACCAGGTAAAAGTTAAATGAAAATCTCTGTAGAATATGCTTCTCCAAGACATCCCGATATTAAAAAACTTCTCTTAGCAAGCCACCAGTTAATGAGGGATCTCTACCCTGAGGAAACAAATTCGTACCTTTCTATTGATGAATTATGCTCCTCAGATGTTCACTTTTTAGGGGCAAGACAAAATGACAAATATTGTGGCTGTGGCGCTTTAGAAGTTAAACCTGATTATGGAGAACTAAAATCATTTTTTGTAGAGCCACAATTTAGAGGCAATGGAATAGCAAGTTTAATAATGCAAGAAATATTACGCACTTCTAGAGAATTAAATATAAATTCATTGAAATTAGAAACAGGTATTGGTTTGGATAATGCCTTGAACTTATATAAACGATTTAACTTTGAATTATGTGAACCGTTTGGAAAGTATTTTGAAAATGGGTTCTCTATTTTCATGAAAAGAGATTTGCCATAGTATACTAAAAAAACTTATTGGACTATTGATGCCATTCCAAAAGATAATTACAGAAAAACTGTCTTCTTCTGTTACCCTCCAAATAGAGAAGCTTATATTAAGAGGAATTCTTAGACCAGGTGATCGACTCCCTGCAGAGCGAGAATTAGCAGAGCGTTTCGGTGTTTCTAGACCTAGTTTACGAGAAGCCATAGCCAATTTGGACACAAGGGGATTACTTGTTTCGAAAGCAAATGCAGGGATATTTGTTGCTGATGTGCTTGGCAACGCTTTCTCACCTGCTTTAATTGAACTCTTTAGTTCGCATGAAGAGTCCGTAGATGACTACATAACTTTTCGGAGAGATTTAGAGGGACTTGCTGCAGAAAGAACAGCTAAATATGGTTCGAGTACTGATTTACAAGTTATACAAACCATCTTTGACAAAATGGAAGCAGCTCACCAGAAAAGAGATCCCACAGATGAAGCAAGATTGGATGCTGATTTTCATCTATCCATAATAGAGGCGAGTCACAATGTCATTATGCTACATATGATGAGATCAATGTATGAACTACTTCGAAACGGTGTTTTCTATAATAGACAAAAAATGTTCCAACAAAGAACTACCCGCTTCGAACTTCTAACTCAGCATGAAGTCATAAATAAGGCAATCCAAACAAGAAATCCTGAGGCTGCCAGAAAAGCCGTCGAAGCACATTTGGACTACGTGGCAGAAGCTCAAAAAAGCCAGCGGGCCTCAGATAAAAATGAAAAAATTGCTCAACAACGATTTGAGCATGAAAAATTACGGCGTTAATTCCATAAATTAAACTTGCTGAAATACCAAAGCATATATCAAAAAAATTAAGCTTGAATTCTGGTCAGCAATTCAACTAGTTTACTTCGCTTATTTTCTAGATGGTCCAAAATGTTAAAGTGATGTTGTCCATTGGTTATTATTTTTGAACAAGACCAAGCCTCACTTAAAGATGTAGCTTGTGATAGAAAAGCGGGACGCTCCTTTTCTCCAACAAAAATGGTAAAAGGTACATTTAATTTGGTATGAAGTACTGGGCTTTCTTCTTTAGCAGTATCCAAATTTAATTTAAGTTTTTTGTTCATAGTTGTTTTTAAAAGAGGCCGCAAATCTGCTAATGGTGAGATAGCAACAACATGAACCAATCTTTGCAATAATTCTTTTTTTAATTCAAAATTTTTCCACTGATCATTTGACACCATTCTTGAAACCAAATGCCCCCCGGCAGAATGACCAGCCATTGAAATCATCCCTTCATATTTCCCCAAAACATAACATATCAAATCTTTTATTTGCCCATTTATTTCTGCTATTCGCACATCCGGACATAAGTCGTATGAAGGAATTATGCATCTATACCCACGAGCGATAACACCGGATGCAAAATGAGACCAATATGACTTATCAAAATCAATCCAGTAGCCTCCATGAATGAATATGACCGTACCCAATGGCTCTTTTTGAGGTAAAAAAAGATCAAATTTTTGTCTATGTGAGTTACCGTAAGCAATATCTAAATTTGCTAATCCACTCTTAAGCTTTTTTTTTCTGAACAGCTCAGCTTTTGCTATCCAATCTTGAACTATTTCTTCTGAATTAGCTATGAAGGCAGCGTTCGCATATGCTTCGTCATTTTCTTTTATATTTTTCATAATAATTAATACCGCTATAGACAAAATAAGGCAGAATTGGTTTTGTTATGTCAAATTAAAAATAGGAGATTGGGAATGTTAGATGATTTGACAAACTTGCAAGCTTTGCTGAAAGATTCAACTCTTTTGGCCACAAGAGGATATATAGCTGGTGAGTGGTGCGACGGAGAAAATGGCCAAACATTCCCAGTATACAATCCTGCTCGCGGTGACGTAATAACCGATGTTGCAGATATATCAAGAACCCAGACAGCTGAAGCTATTTCTATTGCTGAAAAAGCTCAAAAATTATGGGCTGCTAGACCAGCCAAGGAACGCAGCAATTTACTTCGAAACTGGTATAATTTGATGATGGAAAATCAAGAGGATTTAGCAACCATTCTGACTGCTGAACAAGGTAAACCTATTGAGGAAGCAAAGGGTGAGATTGCCTACGGCGCTTCTTTTATAGAATTTTTTGCTGAAGAAGCAAAAAGAGTTTACGGAGAAACAATACCAGGTCATCAAAGTGACAAACGAATTACTGTTTTAAAACAACCCGTTGGCGTTGCAGCATCTATTACACCTTGGAATTTTCCAAATGCCATGATCACTAGAAAAGCAGGGCCAGCCCTCGCAGCTGGATGTGCTTTTATTGCGAGGCCAGCTGCTGAAACTCCGTTATCTGCATTGGCTATGGGCATTCTAGCAGATAGAGCAGGTCTGCCAAAAGGAATTTTATCAATCATTCCATCCTCACGATCATCTGAAATTGGAAAAGAATTCTGCGAAAACCCAATTATCAGAAAACTTACTTTTACAGGTTCAACCGAAGTCGGCAGAATTCTACTTAAACAAGCTTCTGAACAAATTATGAAGTGCTCAATGGAATTGGGAGGAAATGCCCCATTTATTGTCTTTGACGATGCAGATATTGATGCGGCCGTCGAAGGGGCAATTATGTGTAAATTTAGAAATAATGGACAAACATGTGTTTGCGCCAATCGTATTTACGTTCAATCAGGTGTTTATAATGAGTTTGCTGAAAAATTATCATTAGCTGTTTCACAAATGAAGGTTGGGGATGGCTTAGCTAGTGGAACTGCACTTGGACCTCTAATAAACAGCGCAGCTATACAAAAAGTGCAGGAGCATATTGAAGATGCAAAGTCAAAGGGGGCGCAGGTTATCTTAGGAGGTGAAACAATCCAAGGACCAGGTAATTTTTTAACACCAACAATTGTAACACAAGCAACTAGAGATATGCTCGTATCAAGAGAGGAAACATTTGGCCCATTCGCACCACTTTTTGAATTTAAAAATGAAGATGAAGTTATAGAATTAGCAAACGACACTATATTTGGCTTAGCTTCCTACTTTTATGCAAAAGATTTAAGCCGCGTCCATAAGGTAGCAGAAGCTTTAGAATATGGGATCGTGGGCGTGAATACAGGAATTATCTCAACAGAAGTCGCTCCTTTTGGAGGAGTAAAACAATCTGGATTAGGTAGAGAAGGTAGTCATCATGGAATAGATGACTACTTGGAAATGAAATATATCTGCATGTCGGTATAAATATTGTAAATTTGGAACAAAGCAAACTACCAGATACAGTTTCAGGCACGGCTTTAGATATGATGGACGCTTATGTTTTCAAAACGTAAAAGCAATAATATAAACGGTTGGATAATTATCGATAAACCTGCCGGCATCACATCAACTGGTGTGGTGAATAAAATAAAACGGGCTTTTAGCGCAAAAAAAGTTGGACATGCTGGCACGTTAGATCCAGATGCTACAGGTGTTTTGCCAATCGCTTTAGGTGAAGCAACAAAAACTATTCCTCACATAATGGATGAGATAAAATCCTATCATTTTTGTGTAAAATTTGGTGAAGCAACAGACACCGACGACGCAGCGGGTGAAATTATTAACACAAGCAATAATCGTCCAAAAGATGATAAGATCTCTGCTCTTTTACCGAAATATACAGGCTTTATAGAGCAAACACCTCCTAACTATTCAGCAATCAAAGTTAATGGAGTTCGAGCCTATGATTTAGCCCGTTCAGGAAAACATTTAAAATTAAGGGCTCGCTCCCTCTTTGTGAAAGAGCTTAAGTTTTTAGAGCGAGTTGATGAAGATCATGCATTACTTCAATTAACATGTGGAAAAGGTGGATATGTGAGATCAATCGCTAGAGATCTTGGCAAAGACTTAAAATGTTTTGCCCATGTAAAATGGCTGAAACGCATATGGTCAGGACCATTTGAATTAAAAAACTCTATTTCACTTCAAAATTTTGACGAAGTACGAGAGTTATCTTCGTTGAAACAGCTTTTACAGCCAATAGAAGTTGGCTTGCAAAACTTACCTTTTGTAACATGCAACACAAAGGATGTTGGTCACATAGCAAATGGAAGATCAATTATTGTCAGCTCAACGGAGATTGAGGCAGACAAAACCTGTTGGGTTAAATGTGATGGAAAAGCATTAGCTCTAGGAACTGTAAGAGACAGTCAGTTTTATCCATCACGTGTCCTCAATATTTAAAACTAAATTTTGATCAAATCATGAAAAATCCAAATGTAATTACCAAATACTATCAAAAAGAAGACATAAATTCCAAAGCTGTCTATTCAAGTTGTGAAAAATACAGATATAGTCTTACTCGCATTTGGAATAAGAAGGCAGAAAAATTACATTTTGTAATGCTCAATCCTTCTACGGCGACAGAAATTCAAAACGACCCGACAGTTGAACGATGTGAACGAAGAGCGCGTACTTTAAATTTTGGATCTTTCAGGGTAACCAATATTTTTGCTTGGAGAGATACAGATCCAAAAAAAATGAAACGTGCGAAAGATCCTGTAGGCTTGCAGAATAACAAAGCTATTATTGATGGGTGCCGGTGGGCGGATTGTACTATTGCCGCCTGGGGCAATCATGGCTTATATTTAAACAGAGGAAATTACGTAGTAGAATTAATGAAAAAATGTGGCAAACCGATTTTCCACTTGGGCATTTCTAAAGTTGGCCAACCCAAACACCCTCTTTACATCTCATATGATATCCTTCCAACAGAATGGCTAAGCAATAATTAAATTTAACGCAAAAAGTTTTTTGATTAGGATACAGCCTGACAAAATCGAATATTTTGCTATTTGGACTTTCCAATCAAAAAAAAATGAGATAAGCGCGTGATCTTATTAATACCTTAAGGAGCCTGGCTGGACGTCATCCCGGCCTACGCTACAAAATTTGACCTAATAGGAGAATGAGATGTCGATAACTGCTGAAGAAAAAGCGAAAGTCATAAGTGATTTTGCAACAAAAAAGGGCGACACCGGGTCACCTGAAGTCCAAATCGCAATTTTAACTTCAAGAATAAATACTTTGACAGAACATTTCAAAGAACATCACAAAGATAACCATGGCCGTAGAGGCCTCTTGAAGATGGTTGCCCAAAGAAGAAAACTTTTAGATTATCTTAAAGGTAAAGAAGAGGCGCGTTATCAAACTGTGATTAAAAAACTCGGAATACGGCGTTAAAATATAAAAACACTCTGAGAAAATTATTGAGAAATCGAGTTCATTTTTATTTGCAACTACTGCATTTGAATAAATCATTTCCTTTTCGATAAAACTAATATAATTGCCGTTCATCTGCAATCTGGCGCCCAGACCCAGCGCCTGAAATACAAGATACTGGGTCAGAGGGAATCCGCCCTCTACGTTAAAGGCCTTTTGGCCATTTTAGGAAGATAAGATGTTTAAAGAATTTAAAAAAAGTATGAAATGGGGTGAAGAAACCCTAACACTAGAAACTGGAAAAGTAGCTCGTCAAGCCGATGGTACTGTGATCGCAACTTTGGGCGAAACTTCGGTAATGGCAAATGTGACGTTTGCAAAGGAAATGAAAGAAGGACAGGACTTCTTCCCTCTGACAGTTCACTATCAAGAAAAGTATTATGCAGCAGGAAAAATACCTGGAGGATTTTTCAAAAGAGAGGCGCGTCCTACTGAAAAAGAAACCCTCACTGCACGTTTGATCGATCGACCAATGCGTCCATTATTCGTTGAAGGCTTCAAGCATGAAGTTTTAGTAATGTGCACAGTATTATCCCATGACTTAGTTAATGATCCAGATATCGTAGCTTTGATTGCAGCCTCAGCTGCTTTAACCATCTCTGGTGTACCATTTATGGGCCCCGTAGGTGCCGCGAGGGTAGGATATGTCGACGGTGAATATATCTTGAACCCAGAAGTTGAAGATATGGATCAGCTTAGAACCAACCCCGAACAGAGACTAGATTTGGTCGTCGCCGGTACAAAAGATGCAGTGATGATGGTTGAGTCCGAAGCTTATGAATTAACTGAAGATGAAATGTTGGGAGCAGTAAATTTTGCTCATGAACAAATCCAACCTGTGATTGATCTCATAATTGAATTAGCCGAAGACGCAGCAAATGAACCCTTTGATTTCAAAGCTCCTGATTATTCGGATCTTTATAATGCGATTAAAAAGGCCGGTGAGAAGAGCATGCGAAGTGCTTTTTCTTTAAAGGATAAACAGGAAAGAGTAGCTGCAGTATCAGAAGCGAGAGAGTCTATAAGATCTAGCCTGAACGAAGAGCAATTAGAAGATCCTAATTTGGGATCGGCTATGAAAAAACTAGAAGCGTCGATATTGAGAGGGGATGTCGTAAAAACAGGCAAACGTATCGATGGAAGAAAGACCACTGATGTTCGAGACATCGTTTGTGAGACAGGTTTTCTTCCAAGAACCCATGGATCAGCTCTATTCACTAGAGGAGAAACACAGGGATTGGTCGTGACGACCCTGGGCACCGGAGACGATGAGCAAATAATCGACGCCCTGCATGGTAACTTTCGCTCTAATTTTCTTCTGCATTATAACTTTCCTCCATACTCAGTAGGTGAAGTTGGTAGGGTGGGTTCGCCTGGTCGAAGAGAGATAGGCCACGGAAAGCTAGCTTGGAGAGCATTACAAGCTGTTTTGCCAGCTGCAACAGACTTCCCATACACTATTCGTGTTGTTTCCGAAATTACTGAATCAAACGGCTCCTCATCCATGGCATCCGTCTGTGGAGGTTCTCTCTCAATGATGGACGCCGGTGTACCACTGAAAGCTCCAGTGGCTGGTGTTGCGATGGGCTTAATTCTTGAAGAAGACAGCTCATATGCGATTTTAACCGATATTTTAGGCGACGAAGACCATCTTGGTGATATGGATTTCAAAGTGGCTGGTACTGAAAATGGCATTACTTCACTCCAAATGGATATAAAAGTTGCAGGGATCACCTCAGAAATTATGAAAAATGCTCTTGCACAGGCAAAGGATGGCAGAATGCACATCCTCGGAGAAATGTCTAAATCTATTTCTGAGGCCGGGTCATTCTCTGTTCATGCGCCCAAAATAGAGACCATGCAAATTCCTACCGATAAAATCCGAGAAGTTATTGGATCCGGCGGAAAAGTTATAAGAGAAATAGTCGAGACATCGGGGGCCAAAGTTGACATAAACGACGACGGGCAAATTAAGATAGCTTCCAATGACGCGGACGCTATAAAGAATGCTTACGATATGATACACTCAATTGTAGCTGAACCAGAAGTTGGCGAAATATACACTGGTAAGGTTGTTAAGGTTGTCGATTTTGGCGCATTTGTAAACTTCTTTGGCAAAAGAGATGGCTTGGTGCATGTCAGTCAGATAGAAAATCGCCGCATAAATCATCCATCTGATGTTCTTAAGGAAGGTCAGGAAGTTAAAGTAAAGCTACTTGGCTTTGATGACAGAGGCAAAGTTCGGTTGTCTATGAAAGTAGTAGACCAAGAGACCGGTGAAGAAATAAAAGAAGATAAAAAAGAAAAAAGCGACGATAAAGAGTAAAATCCAAATTCGTTAGCTAAAAAACCCCAAAGCAATTGTCTTGGGGTTTTTTTATGGATGCATTTTTTTGAAAATAAATTAACGTCACAGGTTAGCTGATCTTGCTCGTAATTTTATTAAACTAAGTACAATATCTATAGTTGGAGTTGGTGTCTTTGTTATGAGACCTAATTCTTGAACTGAGGTGATAAGTGCATCTATTTCCATAGGACGGCGTTGATCAAGATCTTGCAACATAGACGTTCTATGAGCGCCTACCGCAGCGCCCCCATCTATTCGTCTTTCAACATCAATAGGAAATTTGACACCAAGCTTTTCTGCTATTAATTGCGCTTCAATCATCATTTTTCTAGCCACATCTCTAGTGCCTATATCGGTACATAAAACATCTAAAGTTGCATGAGTTAGAGCAGAAATAGGATTAAACGAAAGATTACCCCACAATTTTACCCAGATTTCATCCCGAAGTTTGGGACGAACGGGTGCTTTCAAACCTGCCTCAGTCAATGCTTTAGAAAGTTTAAGAGCTCGGTCAGACTTTGAACCATCTGGCTCCCCCAAAGAAAATCGATTGCCTTCTAAATGTTTTATGACGCCAGGTTCAATCACTTCCGCTGCTGGATAAACAACACAGCCTAAAACTTTATCTGGACCAAAACCATCCCACTGAATATTTCCTGGGTCGACTGAATTTACTCTTGTGCCTTCAAACTCACCACCAACCTTGTGAAAATACCACCAAGGAATGCCGTTCACACCAGACACTATGGTAGTTTTTTTGTCGATCAAAGGTTCCATTTTATTAACAACTGATGGCACCGAGTGAGCCTTTAATGTAATAATGACATAATCTTGTGGTCCTAGATCCTTAGGATTTTCAGAAGCCATCACAGGGACTGTAATATCACTTTCTTCTTCGATCAGCCGCAAGCCATTTTTTTTCATGGCTTCCAAATGCGGCCCGCGTGCAACCAAACTGACATCAGCACCCACCTGTGCCAATTTAACGCCCATGAAGCCACCAATTGCACCCGCTCCAAAAATACAAATTTTCATGATTTTCCCTTATAAAAGACCAAGCTTTTCAGCCATTCCTATCCTCTGCATTTTACCCGTTGCACCTTTTGGAATTTCATCCAAAATCACAACATGCCGTGGAACTTTGAAATCAGCCATCCTTTCTTTAGCAAAGCTTTTGATATCCTTGTCATCACATTTACTGTTATTCGCCAGAACAACTGCTGCAGCAACCTCCTCTCCAAGCTTGGGATGAGGTAACGCAAACGTAACAACTTGATTAATTTCAGGGTGGTCTAATAAAATGCTATCTACTTCTAGTGGTGATATCTTTTCTCCACCCCTATTGATTATTTCCTTTAATCTTCCAGTTAAATAAAGGAACCCATCTTCATCAAAAGCACCTTGATCACCAGTACGAAACCAACGATTTCCATTAATTTCAAAAAAACTTTTTTCATTAGCGTCAATATTGTTTTCATAACCAGGCGTTACGTTATTACCTGAAATTACAACCTCACCTGTACCATCAATTAGAACGTCATCAGCTTCGTGCGCAATCCTAACGGAAGGACCTGCTGGTTTACCAACTGAACTTGGCTTCTGTTTGTCTAAAAGATTGCAACACATTTGATGAGTTGCTTCTGTCATTCCATAAGCCTCAATAACTGGTGCACTAAAGCTTTCTTCCAAGTCACGCATGACTTGGGCTGGTAAGCTTGCAGAGGATGATCTCAAAAATCTAAGCGGATTATTTTTTATGATCTCAGAATTACGTCCTGACCGAGCCAATATGGCCTGATGCATTGTGGGAACGGCAGTGTACCAAGTTGGTTTCGCTTCATCCAAATTAGAAAAGAAAGAAAGAGCATTGAAGCCTGATGAACACCAAATCGAGGCCCCAACTGACAATGAGGCCGAAACTGCAGCAATTAGCCCATGGATGTGGAAAAGCGGCATAACATTTAAACATCTATCTGCTGAAGATAGAGATAAAGATTGGGCGATATTTGACGCTGATGCTGCTATATTTGATTGTAACAAAGGCACTATTTTAGGTCTTGAAGTGGTTCCAGACGTGTGGAGAATTAAGGCTACATCATTTTCACATACTTCTTCATCTTCAATGAAATCTTTATCTCCGTCGCCCACTAAAGAAAATAATCCTGCTACTTGATCACTTTCTATAAGACGTATAATTTTGATATCCAAACGCTCTGCTGCCGCTGCAGCCGGACCATCATAACCATCATTTACAACGAGTGCTTTAGCTTTTAGATCATCTAAGTAGAAACTAAATTCATCCTCACGATAATTTGGATTTAACGGTGCAGTCGTTGTACACTGAGCAATAGTTACAAAGGCGGTAGCCATCGTTGGTCCATTAGGAAGCACAATTGCAACACGATCCTGTTTTGCTATCCCATTTTTACGAAGAGCTTTGTGTACGTCTTTTTTTAATTCTCTCAAAGCGCCATATGACAGCCACTTTTTGTTTAAAGCACCTATAGCCTTTTTGTCAGACAAATGCTCAGACAAAAAACTCGATATTGTTTGTGACATTCAAAACAACCTTTATTTAATTTTCCACCTTCGGCACTAACTAATACAAACCATTGATAGCTTCCATAAATAAAAAATTTAATTAAAAAACTAACCGTCTTTTCTGATTGTCTCATTTGAGGGATCATATGGGCTATCGCAAGTAACCTCTGCGTCCCACAATGAATTTAACATTTTAACTTTCAATTTTTGACCTTCTTTGGCGAGGTCAGGTCGAATATAGCCCATACCAATTGATTTATTAAATACAACCGAATATCCACCTGAGGTTAAGCGCCCAACTTTTGTACCATTTTCCAAATACAAGGCCTCTCGACCCCATGGATCAGCATCATTTGGTCCATCAATTAAAAGAGTGACACACTGTGCCCTGACGCCTGTTTGTTGCATTCTTTCTTTTCCAAGAAATTCTTTCTCTAAATCGACAAACCTTGATAAATCGGCTTCTAAAGGTGTTGCATCTCTACCTAACTCCGTACCAAAGGCACGGTATGACTTTTCTTGTCGCAACCAATTTTGTGCACGTGCACCAACGAGTTTTAAGCCATATTCAGATCCAGCTAAAAGCAATCGATCCCACAAATAATTTTGCATTTCAATAGGATGGTGAAGCTCCCATCCTAATTCACCAGTGTAAGCCACTCTTATAGCATTGACGGGACACATTCCAATCTCAATCTTTTTTGCTGAAAGCCAAGGAAATATTTTATTTGAAAGCGCACTGCTAGTATCCTTATCGTTTATAACGGCTTTTAACAAATCTCGCGATTTTGGTCCGGCAATTGCAAAAACACCCCACTGTGAAGTCACGTCATGAATTTCAATATAACCAAACTCGCCCATTTTATCTTCTGCAGCTTTTTTGAGATAATCGTAATCATAGGAACTCCAGGCCCCAGCAGACACCAAATAATAACTGTCTTCGGCCATTCTCACGATGGTGTATTCAGTTCGTGTCGTACCATGATCAGTCAATGCGTAAGTTAAATTTATGCGGCCCACTTTAGGAAGTTTATTACACGTAAACCAATTTAAAAAATTTGTTGCACCTGGGCCTTTCACTACGTGTTTCGTAAATGCTGTAGCATCTATTAAACCAACATCATTACGTACCGCTTTAGCTTCCTCTAATGAGTACTTCCACCATGCACCACGGCGGAAACTTCTCGATTTGGTGTCAAAATTTTCTGGAGCATCTACTGGTCCATAATAATTAGGTCTTTCCCAACCATTAACCTGACCAAATTGAGCACCTAAGCTTTTTTGTCTCTCATATGCCGGTGCTGTTCTTAGAGGTCGGCAAGCCTCTCTTTCTTCATCTGGATGATGTAAAATAAATACATGCTCATAACATTCTTCATTTTTTCTGGCAGCGTACTCAGTTGTCATCCAGCTGCCGTACCTTTTAGGATCCAGAGATGCCATATCTATTTCGGCTTCTCCTTCAACCATCATTTGCGCCAGGTAATAACCAGTTCCACCAGCCGCAGTAATTCCAAAAGAAAATCCCTCTGCAAGCCACATGTTTCGCAAACCGGGGGCCGGGCCGACTAGAGGATTACCATCTGGAGTATAACATATTGGACCATTAAAATCATCTTTCAAACCAGCTGTTTCAGATGATGGAATGCGATGTATCATTGACATATATTCCGCCTCAATCCGGTCCAAATCCAACGGAAACAAATCAGCCCGAAAACTATTTGGGACGCCATATTCAAAGCGTGCGGGGGCATTTCTTTCATACGGCCCGAGAATCCAGCCACCCCTTTCTTCTCGGACATACCATTTAGCATCTGCATCTCGCAGCACAGGATGTTCTGAATTGCCGGCATTACGGAAATCAACCAGAGCAGGATCTGGCTCAGTAACTATGAACTGATGTTCGACTGGAATTGCAGGTATTTTAATACCCAATAATTGCGCAGTCCTTTGTGCATGGTTACCAGTAGCGGTCACAACATGCTCTGCCGTAATAACTTTCTGCTCTTTGGAAGCTACAAGATTTCCTCCCTGTTCTTCCATTTTTGTGCATGTAATCTTCCAATTCGTACCATCCCAAAAATACCCATCAACTTGCCATTTTCGCTCGATTGAAACATTAAGTTGTCTGGCACCCTTAGCCATAGCCATCGTGACATCGGCTGGGTTTATATATCCATCGGTTGGATGATAAATTGCTCCAACTAAATCTTCGGTATTTACAAGTGGCCAGCGCTCTTTGATTTCATTGGCTGAAAGCCATTCATAAGGCACCTCACAAGTTTCTGCTGTAGACGCGTACAGCATATATTCATCCATTCGATCTTGGGTTTGCGCCATACGCAAATTACCAACAACTGAAAAGCCAGCATTCAAACCAGTTTCTGCCTCAAGTGTTTTATAATAGTCTACGGAATATTTATGGATATGTGTGGTTGCATAGGACATATTAAATAAAGGCAGTAGCCCAGCTGCATGCCATGTGGAGCCAGACGTTAATTCATCACGTTCAAGGAGCATGACATCCTGCCAACCTGCTTTAGCTAAATGATAAGCAATTGAAGTCCCTACAGCCCCTCCTCCAACTACTAAAGCTTTAACATGCGATTTCATAATATTAGCCCTCACAAAAAGTTCTGGATTGTTTTAATATTTAGTAAAAATCAACTATTAGCCTAGTCGACACTACAACACAAAAAAGCGACTTTTCGAAACTCAGCCTATTGTAATTGCTCCAAAGTTCAAAACATAAAAATCATCGTAAAAATACCCTACTAATTTACAGTCTTTCGTATTTTAAATGTAGGGTCTATAAATCTGTATTAGCCAACGGTTTCGAATCAAATAATTTAATAGTTTACAGGTGGGTGTGTTCATGGGCTTAGGATCAATCACAGGGGTATTTTCGCAGGATATGGCCATAGATCTGGGGACTGCCAACACGCTTGTTTATGTCAAAGGCAAAGGCGTGATTTTATCAGAACCTTCTGTTGTCGCTTACCAAGTAAAAGATGGTCAAAAAAAGGCCCTGGCTTTTGGGGAAGACGCTAAATTAATGCTAGGACGAACACCTGGAAGCATAGAAGCTATTCGTCCAATGAGAGATGGCGTCATAGCAGATTTTGATGTTGCCGAAGAAATGATAAAATATTTCATTCGGAAAGTGCATAAACGAACAACATTCTCGAAACCAAAAATCATAGTTTGCGTGCCTCATGGGGCAACACCTGTTGAAAAAAGAGCTATTCGCCAGTCTGTGCTTTCTGCTGGTGCTAGGCGGGCCGGATTGATTGCTGAGCCAATCGCTGCGGCTATTGGCGCCGGAATGCCTATAACCGATCCGACTGGAAGCATGGTTGTTGATATTGGAGGTGGAACAACTGAGGTTGCAGTATTATCATTGGGCGATATTGTCTACGCCCGCTCTGTGCGCGTAGGCGGTGATAGAATGGACGAAGCTATAATTAACTACCTAAGGAGGCAGCAGAATTTGTTGGTTGGCGAAAGCACCGCTGAACGAATAAAAACGTCAATAGGCACTGCAAGAATGCCAGATGATGGTAGAGGAGCTTCCATGATGATACGAGGACGCGATTTGCTCACAGGAGTTCCAAGAGAAACTGAGATATCTCAGGCTCATGTAGCAGAGGCGCTTGGTGAACCCGTTCAACAGATATGCGAAGCAGTGATGACTGCTCTTGAAGTAACACCGCCAGACCTTGCCGCTGACATTGTCGATCGAGGTGTTATGTTGACCGGTGGAGGAGCTTTGCTGGGCGACCTGGATTTAGCGCTTAGAGAAAGAACTGGTCTTGCAGTATCTATTGCAGATGAAAGTCTAAATTGTGTCGCCTTGGGAACTGGAAAAGCCCTCGAATATGAAAAACAATTAAGACATGCAATCGATTATGATAGTTAACTCGAACCAGCATTAAAGAGGATGACTTGGCTAGGCTCAATCCTAAAGAAGCTGATACCTTAGCACCGTTTAGATATTTAGCTACCGGTATAATTGTTATCTTTCTTATCGCTTTGTTTTTAGTTTGGCGTCTTGATAACCCACGCGTAGAAAAACTTAGAGCAGATGTAATTGACGCTATTTTACCGAAATTCGAATGGGTAATGGCACCTGCAACAGGACTTATTCGAATTTCTCAGGATTTCAGAAGTTATCAATCTCTATACGAACAGAACCAAGAACTTAGACGAGAGCTGCAGCAAATGAAAAGCTGGAAAGAAGCAGCTCTTCAACTCGAACAAGAAAATGCGCGTTTGTTAGATTTGAATAATTTACAACTCGATCCAAAACTAACCCATATTTCTAGTATTGTTTTGGCTGATAGTGGTTCTCCATTTCGCCAATCAGTTCTTATAAATGTTGGCATGCAAGATGGTATTCAAGATGGCTGGGCAGCTATGGATGGGCTAGGACTGGTAGGTCGTATTTCAGGCGTGGGTAGTAAAACAGCCCGTGTACTATTACTAACAGATACAGCTTCAATTATCCCCGCAACCATCCAACCTTCGGGACAACAAGCCTTAATTGCTGGAGATAATACTATTGCTCCAACTATTGAATTTTTAGAAAATCCTGAATTGGTAAGACCTGGAGATAGAGTTGAGACCTCTGGAAGCGGTGGAGTTTTTCCACCGGACCTTTTAATTGGACGATTAGCATTGGACCCTTCAGGTCGCTTACGCGTAAGACTTGCAGCTGACTACGAACGACTTGAGTTTTTAAGAGTCCTGAGAAATTTTGGAACAGAGTCAATTGATAATCCAGGTAGCTTAATCATCGATAAAAGTCTTTCATTACCTGATAATCAAAATATTGAAGCTGACGGTTAGTGAATATGAGTATAAAAAGTTTTGCCCATCAAGTAGTGTACTTTTGTATCGGTTTGCTTATCATTTTTTTTCAAATTTTACCTTTGCAAACAACTCCACAAAATTGGTCAGGACCAAATGTTCTTTTAGTATTTTTCGCTGCTATTGTTACTAAAAGACCTGAATACACTTCAAGCTTCCTCATAGCTTTGATTTTTTTGATAGAAGATTTTTTTCTTATGAGACCACCGGGTCTGATGTCAGCCTTAATTGTAATTAGTTTCTATTTTTTAAAAAGAAAAATTCAAAATCAGGAAGAGAATTCTTTAATATTCGTTTGGGTAAATGTTGCAATCTCCTTAACACTTATTCTCCTGATTTATTACATAATTTCCGTTTTGTTATTTTTACCTTCAGCAGGTTTCAGCTTAACACTTATGGAGATAATAATCAGCTTGGCTCTCTATCCAATTTTTTCAACACTCATTGGAAGTTTCGATACATTTAATCCATTAGATCCCGAAAAAAAAATTCAGTGATGATGTATTATGGCAGATAGAATTCAGCTCAATCCAAAAAGTAATGCCAAACTATCTAGGCGAGGTTTAATTATTGGTGGTTTGCAAACTGCTTTTATAGCTGGCCTGGCCGTAAGAATGCGCAAATTACAAGTGGAAGATGCGAGCGAATACCGACTATTAGCAGACGAGAACCGGATAAATATCAGGCTCATTGCTCCTGCCAGAGGGGAAATCTATGATCGTAATGGCAAAGTAATAGCACGAAATGAGCAAAGCTTTAGAATTACAATTGTTAAGGAAGATGCAGGAGATATTGAACAAACTTTGTATTCTTTAAGTAATCTCATCAAAATATCCCAAAACGATGCAAAAAGAGTAATTGAAGAGATTGAAAGAAGTGCTCCCTTTTTACCGGTTACGGTAAGAGATCAACTAAGTTTTGAAGAAATTGCCAGGATAGCTGCAAATTCACCCATTCTTCCTGGGGTATCCGTCGAACAAGGCTTATCGCGGGTATATCCTTTAATTGAAAGCTATGCACATGTTGTGGGATATGTTGGTCCAGTAAGCGATAATGATTTAAAGGATGGAAATGAGTCTAATCCACTACTAAAAATTCCTCGATTTCAAGTTGGGAAAGTAGGTATAGAAAGACAATTTGAGGATGTATTGAGAGGCAGTGCCGGCGTAATGAAAGTTGAGGTAAATGCACTTGGCCGTGTAATGAGAAACCTTGACAGAAAAGAGGGCAAACCAGGCAATAACATCCAGCTCACTGTAGACACTGAGTTACAAGCATATATTCAAGCACGACTAGGTTCGGAAAGCGCCTCCGCTGTAGTCATGAATTGTAAAAACGGTGAAATTCTCGCCATTGCCTCATCTCCAAGCTACGATCCAAATAAATTTGTAAAAGGCATTTCGTATTCAGATTTTAACGAGCTTAGGGATAACGAATTTAGGCCTTTGGCGTCAAAAACGGTGCAAGATGCATACCCTCCTGGATCAACATTTAAAATAGTAACGGCACTTGCAGCTTTGGAAGCAAATATAATTAGCCCAAAAGATAATTTTTCTTGTGATGGAAAAATGGAAATCTCTAATAGGTTTTTTCACTGTTGGAAAAAAGATGGCCATGGTGAGATGGACCTAGCAAAATCGCTAAGTGAGAGCTGTGATGTTTATTTTTATGAACTAGCTCTAAAGGTTGGAATTGAGCGAATTAATGAAATGGCAACTCAACTTGGATTAGGGATACAGCATGATGTTCCTATGTCAGCAATTACTAAAGGTTTAGTGCCCAACCGTGAGTGGAAGTTAAAAAATAGGGAGCAAGACTGGTTAGTTGGCGACACAGTTAACGCCTCAATTGGACAAGGCTATGTTCTTTCTTCACCACTTCAATTAGCTGTTATGGCTGCTCGTCTAGCAAGCGGCAGAAATGTTAAACCAATGTTAACTAAATCAATAAATGGTCAAAACGTTCATGATGATAAGGAATTTGAAGATCTAAAAGTCGATAAGGCCAACCTAAACATTATAAGAAAAGCTCTTTTTAAAGCTAGTAATGATCGGAGAGGCACAGCCTATGGTTCTCGCATAATCAATAATAAGTATCGGATGGCTGGCAAAACTGGGACTAGCCAAGTTAGAAACATAACAGACGCAGAAAGAGAAAATGGCGTAACTAAAAATGAAGACTTACCCTGGAAAAGAAGAGACCATGCACTGTTCATCAATTTTGCGCCTTATGATGACCCAGAAATAGCTGTTTCAGTGGTTGTAGAGCATGGCGGAGCTGGCTCAAAATCAGCAGCTCCAATCGCTCGTGACATAACATTACAAGCCCTTTTTAAAGGCACACCACCTTTGGGAGTTTATCCCGCCAAAGATCGCACAGCCATCTTTGAGCAGCAAAAAAGGCTTAGAGAAATTCTTCAAGAATTAGAGATGAATAGAAAAAATAAAGCATGACTTATCTTGAATATAAAATCAGGGCTGTTCCAAAAGGTTTTAGCAAGCTGTTTTTTTTGAACTGGCCAATAATATTACTTCTTTGTGCTGCCAGTGCGATAGGAATTATCATGTTGACCTCAGTAGCTGGTAATAGTTGGCATCCATGGGCTTCCGCACAACTTAAACGTTTTTTTGTTGGTTTTGTGCTTATGATAAGTATTGCAATGACACCAATCTGGTTTTGGAAAAGTATGTCAGTCCTGGCTTATATAACCTCTCTGGTTTTATTGGTTCTTGTAGAATTTTTTGGCTCAACAGGTATGGGCGCACAAAGATGGTTAGATTTAGGGTTTATTAATTTGCAACCTTCTGAAATGGCAAAAATTACATTAGTCATGGTTTTAGCATTTTATTATGATTGGCTGCCAGACGAGCGTACGTCAAAACCTTTATGGATAATTGCACCGCTTGCCCTGATATTTTTACCCTTTTTTCTTGTTCTCCAACAGCCAGACTTAGGAACCTCTCTTCTAATTGTTCTAGGCGGAGGTGTTATGATGTTTTTAGCTGGAGTTCACTGGGGATACTTTGGGGCAGCGCTATCTCTTAGCGTTGCAGGAATATTCGCTGTTTTTTATAGTCGTGGCAAAGATTGGCAGCTTTTGAATGATTATCAATATCGACGAATTGACACGTTTCTTGACCCATCATCAGATCCATTAGGAGCAGGGTACCATATCACACAATCTAAAATAGCACTCGGCTCCGGGGGGTGGACTGGAAGAGGTTTTGGGCAAGGAACCCAATCAAGACTGAATTTTCTTCCAGAGAAACATACTGATTTTATATTTACAACGCTTGCAGAGGAATTTGGTTTTATTGGAGGAATTTCTCTCTTAATAGTTTATGCTTTAATCGTTGTATTCGCCATCATAGCTGCTATTCGGAATAAAGATCGTTTCTCATCACTACTAATTTACGGTGTAACATTTACTTTTTTTCTATATTTCGCTGTAAATATGGCGATGGTAATGGGTCTAGCTCCAGTTGTTGGGGTTCCCTTGCCTTTAGTAAGCTATGGAGGCTCATCTTTATTGGTTCTTATGGTAGCCTTTGGCTTACTGCAGTCAGCCCACGTTCATAAACCAAGAGGCGTGATATGATAAATATTTTATTTGCTGCGGTTACAGAAAGATGGGATCAATACGAAAACCCTCTTAAAAAACAGTTGGATTTATTGAGCCTAAAATACAAATTGGCTGAAAACTTGCCTCCTGATGAAGTTGATTACATCATTTATGCGCCCAACAGTTCCATCAAAGATTTTTCAGTTTTTACCAGTTTAAAAGCCGTTTTAAATTTATGGGCTGGTGTAGAAGATGTTGTTAAAAACAAAACTTTGCAAGTCCCATTGGCAAGAATGGTTGATGAAGGGCTAACTCAAGGAATGAAAGAATGGGTTTTGGGCCATGTTATGCGTCATCATTTAGGCACTGATCTACATGTTTTTGGACAAGACGGACAATGGAGAGATTGGTCAGCACCGCCCCTTGCAAAAAATAGAAGTGTTACCGTTTTAGGTCTTGGTGCTCTCGGCGCACAATGTGCCAAAACTTTATCGAAGATAGGCTTTAAAGTAAGTGGCTGGAGCCAATCAAAGAAACTTATTGAAAACGTAATCTGTTACTATGGATCTGACGGCTTAGAAAAGTCCTTAAAGGACGCTGAAATTGTTGTGTTACTGTTACCCGCCACCAATGAAACTGAAAATATTATCAACCAGAAAACTATCAATTATTTGTCTAACAAAGCCGTTATAATTAATCCAGGCCGAGGACCTTTGATTGATGAAGAGGCACTTTTAGAAGGTATAGAAAACGGAAAAATTGGGCATGCTACTCTTGATGTATTTAGAGAGGAACCACTTCCAGAAAACCATGTTTTTTGGGCGCACCCAAAGATAACAGTAACCCCTCATATCGCATCTGAGACAAGACCAGAAACAGCTTCGAAAGTGATAGCGACCAACATTGACAGATTCGAAAAAGGACAGCCCCTATTGAATCAAGTGGATTTTAAAGCTGGTTATTAGAAAATTTATCTACTCAAGCTTTAACTACTTTTACTGCACTAAATTTAAACTCGGGTATTTTACCGTAAGGGTCTAGTGCCGAGTTCGTCAAAATATTTGCAGCAGCCTCCACATAAGCAAAAGGCAGAAAAACCATATCTTCTGAAACAGCACGATCCATCCGGGCCATCACCACGATGCTACCTCTTTTTGTTGTTAAGCGAACATGACCACCTGGCTCTACTCCCAATTTGCGTAATGTTTTCGGGTGCATAGAGCAATTAGCCTCTGGTTCGACAGCATCTAATACACTGGCTCGTCGGGTCATTGAACCAGTATGCCAATGTTCAAGCTGACGGCCTGTCGTCAATATCATAGGGTAGTTTGAGTCCGGCACGTCATCAGGCGGGATTATACTCGCTGGAGTGAAGCGAGCGCGTCCATTTTGCCTTGGGAATCCATTACCAAATACAATTGCTTGACCCGGATCATCTTTTGATAAAGAGGGATAAGTTACTGCATTTTCATTAATGAGACGTTCCCAAGTGATATTATCAAGAGATCGCATATTAAGTTTCATTTCTGCAAAGACTTCAGATGGATCGGAATAAGTCCAGTCCAACCCCATTCTCTTTGCTAATTGGACCTCTATCCACCAATCCTCCTTAGCCTCACCAGGTGGGTGAACTGCTTTTCGACCCATTTGAACCTGACGATTGGTGTTTGTAACCGTACCACTTTTTTCAGCGAAAGCACTGGCTGGTAATATCACATCGGCATAATTTGCAGTTTCAGTAAGAAATATATCCTGAACAACAAGATGGTTAAGCTTTGCAAGTGCGTCACGAGCATGATCAACATCAGGATCAGACATGGCTGGGTTTTCACCAAGAATATACATTCCTTGAATTGAGCCTTCATGGACAGCATTCATTATTTCTGTCACGGTCAGTCCTCTTTGTGACGAGAAATCACCTGAATTCCAGACCTCTGTAAAAGCATTACGTACTCCGTCATCAGTAACTGTTTGATAATCAGGAAGAAACATGGGGATTAAACCAGCATCAGATGCACCTTGAACGTTATTTTGACCTCTAAGTGGATGAAGGCCGGTCCCAGGTCGACCAACTTGCCCTGTCATCAAGGCAAGAGATATTAGGCACCGACTATTATCTGTGCCATGAATATGCTGGGAAACGCCCATACCCCAGAAAATCATGCCGGCTTTCGCACCTGCAAAAGTCCTGGCAACATCACGAAGAACGTCTGCTTCTATCCCACAAATCTCAGACATCTTTTCTGGTGAAAACTCTTTAAGGTGATTTTTTTCAGCTTCCCAATTTTCAGTAAAAGCTTCTATGTACTGTTGATCATAAAGCCGTTCTTCAACAATAACGTGCATAATTGCATTCAGCATTGATACATCAGCACCAGGTCGAAATTGAAGCATGTGTGAAGCATGACGCTTTAATGCCTGACCCCGTGGATCCATGACGATGAGCTTACCACCTCTTTTTGTAAACTGTTTAAAATAGGTTGCCGCAACCGGGTGGTTTTCTACAGGATTCGCACCAATAACAATTGCTACATCTGAATTTTCAATTTCATTAAAAGTCGCTGTAACTGCTGCAGAACCAACATTCTCCATAAGCGCAGCAACCGAGGAGGCATGACAAAGCCTGGTACAGTGATCAACATTATTGTGCCCAAAGCCCTGACGGATAAATTTTTGGAACAGATAAGCCTCCTCGTTAGTACACTTTGCACTACCGAAACCAGCAACCGAAGCCCCACCTTGGTTATCCTTAAGTTTTTTAAAACCATCAGCAGCAAAATCAAGCGCTTCATCCCAGCTCGCTTCACGAAAAAACTTTTGCCAATTGGAGGGATCAACATTTAGTCCTTTTTGTGGCGCATCGTCACGTCGTATTAAAGGCTTAGTTAATCGATGGTCATGATGTATGTAGTCAAAGCCGAAACGTCCCTTGACGCATAGCCGCCCCTCATTTGCAGGGCCATCAATTCCCTCTACAAATTTCACTCTTTTATCTTTTATCTTCAGAGATACCTGACATCCAACACCACAGAAAGGACAAACACTCTTTACTTCATTGTCATAGTCCCCACTGTCACCAGTCTGCTTTTCATCGAGAACCGTGGCAGGCATAAGAGCACCGGTTGGGCAAGCTTGAACACACTCTCCACAGGCGACGCAGGTGCTTTCACCCATTGGATCTGCTAAATCAAATGTTGGATATGCGTCATGTCCTCGCCCAGACATACCAATCACATCATTTACTTGTACTTCACGACATGCGCGGACACAAAGACCGCACTGAATGCAAGCATCTAAATTCACCCGCATAGCCAAATGGCTATCATCTAAAAGTGGAACTCGTTCTTTTTCTATTTTAGGCAGACGGCTTTCTGTAATCTCATTTTGTTGAGCCATTTTCCAAAAATGGCTTGAACGATCATGGGAAATGTTTACCTCAGGTTGATCCGAAAGAAGCATTTCCAGTACCATTTTTCTGGATGATTTTGCTCGATCCGTTTCAGTGAATACAACCATCCCCTCACTTGGCTCTCGAATACAAGACGCTGCTAGCGTTCTCTCGCCTTCTATTTCAACCATACATGCGCGGCAGTTTCCGTCTGGTCTATAAGCTGTGGTAGGCTTATGACATAAATGGGGAATTTTAATCCCCTGGCCATTGGCGATCTCCCAAATTGTTAGGCCCTTGTCTACTTCTATTTTTTTTCCATTTAACGTAAACGAAACTTTTTGGGACATTATTTTCTCCGGCTATGGACTAATTATACAACATTAATGAGCAATAATCAGTCAGCTAATCCCGACAAGAAGTACTTTATTTGCGCCAAACAAAATAATCCACATTCATTTGCTAAATTTCAAAAATTATGATTTTCAGATTATAAATTTTCACTAGAGTTTTATTAAGGGGATAAAAAATGCCGGAAATCACTCTCGTACGGCATGGACAAGCGAAACAGAATGCGACCTCAGAAGCGGATTATGATAATCTGAGTGAGTTGGGGAGAACTCAAGCAAAATGGGTTGGAGAGCATTTTAACAAACTGAATTTGTCTTATGATGCGATAGTCACAGGAACATTAAACAGGCAAATCGATACACAAATTCTAATGGACATTGAGAGCAAAACGCCTGTCATTAGAGATGAGCGCTTCAATGAAATTCGACTTTACGACTTAGCAGATTTAATCAAAATGCAATTTGGAATTGATTTTCCCGATAGTGAGTTGAGCTTCAAAAAACATTTGAATTTCACATTTGAAAAATGGGAGAATGGAGAAATCTTAAATCCACCTGAAACCTTTGAAAATTACAAATCACGAGTCTCTGAAGGCCTAGACAATATCAAAGATCTTGGGGAAAAAATTTTACTAGTAACTTCTGGTGGCATAATTGCTATGGCAATCAAACATACATTAAATTTAAATACAGAGGCGCTGGGAAATTGCCTTTTGGCGAGTTACAACACCGGGGTTACAAAACTACTTTATTACGATGAGAGCTTTGTGATTTCGCAAATGAATGCACTTCCACACCTGGAGACCCCAGATCGATGGAAAAATAGAACTTATACATGAGATTGAAAAATGGTTCACTTGTGGGTTAGAGCTGAGCAAAGGGCAAACGAAAAAAGAGTTGGATTGAGCCCTGAAGATGCAGCTAAATTAGTTAATGCAGGTATCAAAGTTACGGTCGAAGAAAGCACCGACAGAATAATCCCTACAGAAAGCTATTCTAAAGTTGGATGTGTTATCAGTAAGCAACATTCCTGGCAAAGTGCACCAAAAGAGGCAATTATACTTGGCTTAAAGGAACTACCAGAAAATATAGAAAAACTTGAGCATAAACACATCATGTTTGGTCATGCCTTTAAGGGCCAATCTGCCGGAAAGAACTTTTTGAAAAAATTTAAAGCAGGTAAGGGTATATTATATGATCTAGAATATCTAACCGATGCAGAGGGACGGCGCTTGGCTGCATTCGGATATTGGGCAGGTTTTGCTGGTGCCGCTATATCGATAAAAGCTTATGCAAGCCAAAAAAAAGAAAGCGGTATTTGTGGACCAATAAGTGTTTTTGATAATCAAGAAGAAATGATTGATAATATTAGAAAAAATCTTTTTTCTACCAAAAACAATAATCCAAAAATTCTAGTTGTTGGAGCACTAGGCCGAGTCGGGCAAGGAGCCATTGATTTTTGTCAGTCTTTAGGCCTCGACGTCACAAAATGGGACATTGAGGAAACGAAACATGGAGGACCGTTTCCTGAAATTCTTATGCATGAAGTATTTCTCAACTGTATTTTGGCAAAACCTGGCGCTCCGGTTTTCGTTAATAATACCCATCTCATTGCAGATCGAAAATTGCGGGTTGTTGGAGATATTTCTTGCGATCCAGACAGCAGTTTCAATCCGATCCCAATTTATAGTTCTGCAACAAATTGGGAGCATCCAGTCATTCGAGTGAGTGACTCCAATGAATTAGACGTGATGGCTATTGATAACTTGCCATCCTTGTTGCCGTATGAAAGTTCCATTGACTTTTCAAGGCAACTGATCCCCTTGTTGTTAGGTCTTGATAGTACGGCAGCAGATGTATGGGATCGAGCTGAAAAAACTTTTATAAAATATTTGAAAGAGGTGTGACATGACAATTCATTGGTGTGGAACTGGATTATCTGCAATTCCTGGCTTACGTAGGTTAATAATGGACGGTCACGATATTGTTGTCTGGAATAGAACTATAGAGAAAGCAATTTCCGCAGTTGGCGATATTACTAAATCAATCAAGGAATTTGATATTCATGAATTGAAAAACTGCCTAGGAAAGGGTGATATCATCGTGTCAATGCTGCCGGCGGATTGGCATGTTCCTTTAGCAAATTTATCTTTAGAGAAACAAAGTCATTTCGTTAGTTCTTCATATATTTCACCTGAGATGCTCGCCCTGCACGAAGAAGCAGTAAAAGCTAACATATGTCTAGTTAATGAAGTTGGTTTAGACCCAGGAATTGATCATTTGATGGCCCATACGTTGATTGAAGATTATCGAAATTCAAAGGAACAGGATGATGAGAATGAAATCTCTTTTATTTCTTACTGTGGGGGCATACCAAAAATCAAAAATAGTTTTTGCTACAAGTTTAGTTGGTCACCATTAGGTGTTTTAAAAGCTCTAAAATCTCCATCACGCTCAATTAAAAACTTCAAAGAGTTTGAAACCCAAAGACCGTGGAATGCTATATCAAATTATATTGCACCTTTGCCTTCACCTGAAGAATTCGAAGTGTATCCAAACAGAGACTCTCTACCATTCATTGAGCAGTACCATTTTGATCAAAATTGGCGGGTGAGAGAATTTGTTAGAGGCACATTAAGGCTAAAGGGGTGGGAGAGTGCTTGGTCAGAAGTTTTTTCTGAGATCGATAATTTAAATGGCCCGAAAGGCGACAAAAGACTAAAAGAAATGTCAGATAAACTTTGGCTAGAAAATGGGTATGAAGAAAATGAAGCAGATCGTGTTGTTCTGGTAGTTTCGTTGAAGGCCGCACACGAAAATAAAACAAAATGGCATAAAACATTTGTATTAGACGCCTTTGGCGACTCATCGTCCAGCGCAATGGCGAGATTGGTTTCTTTACCAGTTTCATTTGCCGTAGAAGCCGTTGCAAAAGGCAACATCGATTCTGGTGTCAGTGCTGCCCCATCAGATATGGCTCTCGTTAATGAATGGTTAACTAAAATAAAAGGATTGGCTCAACATTTAGAAATAGTTTCAAAATAATCTAAAGTAAATTGAGTCTGGAAGTATTCGAGATATCCTGAACAGCCAAGAAAAGGGTGCTGGAAAACTGGAAGAAAACCTATTTTTGCACATTCTAGTAAACATTTTTTCTGCCGCTTTTTCAGGCGACATTATTTGAGGCATTTTAAAATCATTTTTATCAGTTAACCTAGTTTTTATAAAACCTGGGTTTATCAATTGAACTTTTATAGAAGTCTTCCTTAAATCGTAATACAAAGTTTCACTTAAGTTTGCGATTGCCGCCTTAGAAGATCCGTAACCAAGTGCCCCTGGCAATCCACGGTAACCGGCCAAACTGCCCGTAAAAACTAAATGACCTTTGTCTCTTGAAATAAATTCAGGCAAGATGACATCCAGCACATTCAATGCACCAACTAAATTTATGTTAATCATCGTAGTAAGTTTTTCAATATCCCATTCCTGCGCTGGCATCGGCCAATATGCACCTGCTAGAAAAACTAATCCATCTAAATCTTTTAATGTTTTTGCGGACCGCTTCAGGGCTGCATGATCAGTGATATCTAGAGGTAAAACCTCGGCCTGATTTGGTAACGATAACGCTATTTCTTTTAAACGCTTTTCGTTTCTGGCCGTAAGGACCAGAGACGCACCAGCGTTGGACATTCTTTTAGCCAAAGCAAGACCCAGGCCTTCAGAGGCACCCACAATCCAATAGCGTTTATTTGACCATTCTTTCATTACTATTTATCTCGCAAAATCAAGTTCTGTAGCCAAAGAAGCGCCAGGATCTTAAGGGCACATGGTACTAAAGCATAGGAAATTGATAGCACTTCCAAACTTAAAGTAGAATTCATGGCTTGAGTTTCAAAGCCCACAAATTCCATTATTGGAAGGAGAAGGCCTGCAGTTACAGCTAAAGCAATCTTATTTGAAAAATTCCAAATCCCAAATCCCGTATTAGCATCATTTTTTGTTTTTATAAGGCTCTTAGCGTAAACGGCCGGTAAAAGAGTCATATCAGCACCCAAAGATAGACCCGTTGCAAGACAAATGACTGAAAAAGAAATGATGTCACCAGTAGTTAAAGTATATGCCCAAAAAAAACTGATTATGCTAAGAAACATGCTGAATCTTAAAATAAGTAATGGACCATAATGTTCGGCAATTTTAGTCCAAAATGGAGCAGAGAATGCCGCTGAAAGAAAAAATAGTATCAGTAGTGGCCCAGCCATAGCTTCCAAGCCAAGAACGTTATCAACATAAAATAAAAAGAGTGTTGAAGTCACCGCTACTGGCATTGCATTTAGAAAAACTAAAAATAGAAGCGCCCGGAGATGTGTATCTTTTGGAAATAATGAAGTTGTCTTCATTGCGACTGTAGAAAAATTTTGAACGAAGTCACTAGAAACTAAAAACGTAGCAACAAGAATAAAACAGCAGAATAAATATGCGAAGTTCTCATATCCATTTGATCCATTTATCGAAAGCATTGTAGGAGCTAATGCAGCCAAACAGATGCCAATTAAATTCCCTCCCTCTCTCCACTTGGCTATCTTAATTTGTCCGTCCACACCATATGCTTCAACCCCAAGTGCGTAGATCTTTATGTATGCAAAACTAAAACCCGAAAAAAGAATTACTAGCGATATGCAGAACCATAAAATAGGAGATCCAATAGCCGGGATTGCAAAGAGCAATGTCATTCCAACACACATGGCGACAGACGCAGCCCATAAGGGAATGGAACCATTTTGTTGTGTAGATGCAGCTAGACGACCTAAAAAAGGGTCTTGGAAAAAGTCAATTGACCGTAAAATTAATAACGCTAACCCTAAAGCCACTAAGCTAATTTCATACTGATCTACAAAAAATTTTGGAGCATGTATATAAATAGGCAAACCTGCCATTCCCAGGGCGCAAGAAAAAAGCGCGTAGCGCCATGGCATTATGAAACCTCAATATCCGGTGGAGAAGGGCGCTTGCGGTATCTGGCTCCTTTTAAATAAAGTTTCAATGCCTGCCAATGTATTAAAGCAAGAGCGCGACGTGAACCTAAAGGTCTGCGGATACAGGACCACAAAATATCTCGGTTTCTTAGTTTTCTAATGCGGCCTGTTAAATTGGCTAATACGCCACCTCCAGGCATTTGCAAATCAATCCAAATACCAATTTTTTTATCTAAATCTATATCAAATCTAAACTCATAATTCCCATCGATTGGCTGAAATGGCGAAACATGAAAAATTTTTGTGGCTTTAAGGCGATGCTCAGGTCTGATTGGTTTTAAATCATCGTTACAGCATAAATACGAATGTCGATCACCAAAAGTATTGGATACTTCTGCTACTACAACAACTAACTTGTCTGCTTCATCGAAACATAACCAAAAACTTACTGGGTTAAAAATATGGCCAAATATTCTTGGTTGTGCGAGCAGAAGAACTTTGGAGACGCAAGTTATTTTTCGCGCTTTTAACACTTCAAGCACCCACTTCTTCGGAGCACCAAGGTCATTGAGACCACCATAATCCAAGGGGTTTATCCCATAAAAAAATCCACCTTTTTTGGACAAAAGCCATGGAGACATTTCCAGTTTCTCAGGATCAAAAAGTAAGTAATCAATACTGTATTTGAAGTCGTTTTCCACCCGACCACGGCGCCCATGCCATGTTTGCCCACTTATGATCTTTATCTCTGTCATTCCGCTGCTATTGGCAATATTTCTTGAGAGATAATTTTCCGCGCAACATCTAGCCCAGAAGTTAATCCATCCTCATGAAAACCGTTTTTTACCCAAGCACCAGAAAACCAAGTTCTATTTTGACCATTAGTTTTAGCAATCTCTTTTTGCGCTTCTAAAACGTCTAAATCATAAACAGGATGGCGCATAGTCACTTGATCAAATATCTGGCTTTGTTCAATATTCCTTGTAGAATTAAGCGTGACAAACATTGGATCATCCAAAGGAATTGGCTGTAAAGAATTCATCCAATAGGTTAAATCAATTTTTTCGCTGCTTTTATCTTTTCGTTCAGTATAGACCCAACTCGCCCAGCACTTGTGAAGCCTAGGCATCAAAGATACATCCGAATGTAAGACGACTTCATTATCTTGATATTTTATACAACCAAGGTTTTGCCGCTCTGTCGGGGATGCATCAGTCAAAAGTGCCAATGTGTCGTCAGAGTGTGTTGCGAATACTACATCATCAAACATTTGCACTTCATCGCGATAAGTTTTAATTGCCACGCCAGTTTCGTGGCGCGAAACAGACGCCACAGGAGTAGAGAGCCTAACATCAACTTGTTTTTTCAATAAAACATTTTCCAGCCGTGAAACATATTCTCGTGAACCACCTTCCACTGTATACCATTGATGCTGCCCACTTCGACTAAGCAAGGCATGGTTTTTAAAAAATTGCATCATTGCATATGCCGGAAATTCTAAGATTTTTTCCGTGGGCGTTGACCATATTGCACCGGAAAGCGGCAACAAATAGTAGTCTCTAAACCAATCGCCCGTTTTTAGTCGTTCCAAAAATTGTCTAATTGTGATGGACTTATCATCTGCAACCGTTAAGCCTAGAGTGTTAAATCTGTTAATATCCCAGACCATTTTGATGAATTTTGGGTTAAAAACGTTCTTCCTTTGCGCAAATATTGCATCGAAATTTCTTAATGCATACTCGATTTTTCCACCACGAACGGAAGCTCCAAAACTCATGTCACTTTTTACGACAGGAACATTAAGATCAGAAAATAATTTAGAAAGTTCGGGATAATTTGCATAATTAAATACAATGAAGCCAGTATCCACAGGCTGATCACCATTTTTACCTGCTAAAACCGTACGAGCATGCCCACCCAAGCGATTTTCCGTTTCAAACAGCGTTACGTTGTATGTATCTGAAAGCGCGTGGGCTGCACCTAGGCCGGAAATTCCGCCCCCGATTACTGCAATATTTTTGGGCGAAATGGGCATTTTTTGAAAAGTCATATTTATTCCTATTTTACAGTACTACGTTCGTTAGGCTGTTCCGGATGAAAAGTATTTAAAATTGATCCAAATTGTCATTAAGAGCGAATAAAGATTGTTATGTTACTTGAGACAAAAATACGCGCCGCGAACCACTCGATAATGCCTAGGGTGTGTGGTATTGATTCTGGTAACGTTGAAAACACAAAGACCGTGTCATTGAAAAATAAAAATATAAACGTTTGGGCAGAGTTAATTCGAAAGGTCGAGATAAATAAAGATGTCTCTGCATTCGAAGAAATTTTTAGTCACTTTGCCCCCAGGGTAAAAGCCTTTCTTATGAAGTCAGGCGCTGACCCTCAAATGGCAGAAGAATGTACTCAAGAAGTTTTGGCAACTGTATGGCGTAAAGCTCACTTGTTTGATCCCTCCAGGGCCAGTGCCTCAACTTGGATTTTTACTATAGCAAGAAATAAAAAAATTGATGCAATTAGGAAGCAAAATAGACCTGAGCCCGAACAATTGTATCCAGAGCAAGACTATGAACCTGATCAAGAAGCCGTGGTAGAATTGCAGCAGGAGACAGAACGTTTGGTCACAGCTCTCGGGGAGCTTCCAGAAAAACAACGGATTTTGGTGGAGAAGGCGTACCTTGGTGAGCTTTCACACAGTGAAATTGCCGAAATCACTGGACTACCATTAGGAACTATTAAATCGCGCATAAGATTAGCCCTTGAAAAACTGCGCCACGCAATGATGTAGAGAGAGAAACATGAAAACACACGACATAAAACATCACTTATCTAAAAAATTATTAATGGCCTATTCTGCAGGACAGCTTGAAGAAGGTTTTGCATTGGCAATAGCCACTCATATTTCAATGTGTGACCAATGTAGAGCTGAGCTAGAAAGCTTAGATGCAATGGGTGGAGCAATTATTGAAAATTTAGAACCAAATGAAATCGGTTCGGATGCATTTTTGAAGACATTGGCTTTAATCGACCAAACCCCTGAACAAGCGCCCGATAGACCTAAACGAAAATCACTACCAGAGCCTTTAGCAGACTATGTCGGATGTGATTTGGACGACATCGACTGGAGACCTATAGGCATGGGTGTAAAACAAAAAATTCTTGTCAATTCCGAGAAAGTTTCAGCCCGTTTGCTTTACATTCCAGCTGGCACAGCTGTTCCCGAGCATAGCCACAAAGGCAGAGAATTAACACTAGTGCTCAAAGGAGCCTTCAAGGACGAGATTGATTATTTCGGACCAGGCGACGTTGAATTTGCTGATGGACATACCCACCATACTCCGGTTGCGTCGGATGATGAAGATTGTATATGCTTAGCCGTGACTGACGCACCACTCAAGTTCAACAAATTAATTCATAAGATCGCTCAACCTTTTTTAAAGATTTAACTGAGCGGAAATTGCCTCTCTAACTATTGCATTTCCAGCAATAATCCCTTGGGAACTTCCAGTTGAGGAATTATAATTTATGTCACTTCCATGGCTGGTGGTAACACTACCGCCAGCTTCAGTAACTAGAAGGTGACCAGCGCAGATATCCCATTCCCATGATTTACCTAGTGTAATCATTGCGTCATAACTTCCGTCGGCAACAAGAGCCAACCTATAGGCTAAAGATGGGCGATAGCATTGCCTTAAAATATTTGACTGTCCATTTTTCCAATTCTCTTTTTCAAACACCGATTTTTTTGCTAAAATCTTAGCATCCATCAAATCACAGACTTCTGATACAGTAATTTTTTCACCATTTAAAAAAGCGCCTTTTCCGATTTCAGCAGTATAAAGCAAATCCATTCTGGGCAAATACACGACTGCCGCAATGGGTTTACCTTTTTCCGCTACTGCTATTGAATGTGCCCAAGTTTTGTCTCCTGCAATAAAACTGCGAGTGCCATCTATAGGATCAACTATAAAAACTTTTGATTTACCAAGCCGTGCAGTATTGTCTTCAGTCTCCTCACTTAACCATCCATAGTCAGGCTCACATTTTAGTAAGAATATTCTTAAGAAATCATCGATTTCTATATCAGCTTCAGTAACAGGACCAGCACCAGCATCTTTATCCCAGGTTTTAAAATTTTTATCAGAATAACTGAGCGCAATTTTACTTGCCTCTATTGCTGCCTTTTTTATTGTATCAAGATCCTGCAATGGTCATTCCATCTATCAGAAGAGACGGTACTACACGAGAAACATACTCGCGGGCATCATTAGCGGGGATTATAGACTTCAGCATATCCAGTAGATTACCAGCAATAGTAAGCTCTGATATAGGATATTGAATTTCTCCGTTCTCAACCCAAAAACCAGATGCACCTCGCGAATAATCACCAGTATTCGCGTTAATTGTTGAACCAATCATCGATGTGACCAATATGCCGCACCCCATATCATTCAACAAATCTGACTTAGTCTTTTCTCCTTGGGTTAAAGCAATATTCCAATTACCCGGTGACGGAATTCCCGCAACAGCTCTAGTCGCATTCCCAGTAGATTTCAGTTCTAATTTTCGACTAGAGGACAGGTCGGTAGTCCAGTCGCACAAAACACCATTTTCAACAATTTTTCTGGCTTTGGTCTCTAGTCCCTCAGCATCAAATGGACGAGAGCCACTGGCTCGCTTCCTGTAAGGATCTTCCGTAATTGACAAAAACTCAGGTAAAATTTGGGTGCCTTTTCTATTCAATAACCATGAAGACCCTTTGGCAACTGCTACGCCATTAGTTGCAGCAAGCAAATGGCCAATCAAAGATAAAGACACTCTTTCATCAAAAATTACTGGATAAACACCAGTTTTAGGTTTGCGAGCTTCTAATTTTGAAACAGCTCGTTTAGCCGCCCGAATTCCAATTTCTTCCGGACTGCGCAAATCTTGTTTAAAAATGCGCACATCACCATCATAATCTCGTTCAAGTCCTGATTGTGAACGTGCTATGGCTACGCACGAAGTGGAAAAACTAGTTTTAGAATATCCACCGTTAAAGCCGTTAGTTGCAGATAAATGAATTTTCGTCTTGCTGTATGCAGAACTCGCAGATTGCACTTGATCAACAGACTGATTTTCAAGAGCGAAGTATTCTGCTTCCTTTGCTTGATTTTCAAGTTCTTCTGGCTGAGGTTCAGCTTGATCATCTGAAAGCTCTAGCTCATCTACATTCCAAGCCGCAACCAATTCGGACTTTTTGGCTAATCCACAATAAGGATCTTCTGGAGCTGCTTTTGCCATATCAACTGCGCGTTCAGTCATTAATTTAATTGAGGCCTCTGATAAATCTGATCCGGACACAATAGCTTGCCGCTTTCCTTTAAACACACGCAATCCAAATTCTATGCCATCACTTCGTTCTATTTGTTCTAAAGCCTGCTTTCGCACTTCTATAGAAATAGAGGTTCCGTGAACTGCCATCACATCAGCCTGGTCAGCTCCAGAGATTTTTGCACAATCTAAAATTTTTTGGCAGGTTTCTTCTAACATGTATTTTGACGGACCCCTTTGTTCTTAAAGTCAGAGCTTTTTTTGGACACTGATAATATCAATTTAAAGTTTCAAACAAGTTATCGTAGTCTTTGACCATTTGCATAAATCTTACCCTTTTCATCTATTTCAAATTCAGAAATTAAGGTATCGTCGTCTACTGCTCGCATCAGTAACGCTAACATCATCCTAGCACCCATTATGGTTTCAGATGGAAATAATTGCATACCTTCAAGTCGCTCCATGAATGCATTGGAGCCTTGTATTTTCAAAGAGCCTTTCCCCATCGGCCTGGGTATACCATCAAAGGTTTGGAAATCTTCATTATCAAACTCAAAGTCTCCGTTGGCTTCAACTGTTACTCCAAAGGCATCAAGGAGAAAATCGTTAAGCTTAAAATTCAAAATTTGACCAATCTCTAAAGGATTGAGGTTTTGATTTCCTATTATTGCTTCACTGGTTAATCCCTCAACCAACACTGTTGATCCTTCAATATCAAACTCCAAAGTCGCTGGCTGATTTAGCATTATATTATCGGCATCAAAAAAATTCCAAATAGTATCAGACAGATTTAAACCAGAAAGCTTGATACTCATTCCAAATTCTTGTTCACCAGTTTTGACCAGAAGTGGAATGTTTACTGCTGCACCAAATTCCTGGAAATCCAATTCAAAATCCCACCCATTAGATGGCACTTTGAAATTCAATACCGTCTTTTGATTATCTGACTGAATAATCAAGCCTGCCTCTGAAATTGCATTTGTCAAAGACGCAGGGCCTGATGAAAATGAAAGTGATAATGGTCCACCAGGCGCATTTGCGTTTAAAACCAATTCACTTTTGTCAAAACTAAAATTGGAGGTTGAAGAAAAACCTTTTTCCAAAGCCAGCTCAAAATCTTCATCAATGGGGACTTCAGGCTCATTTGAAACTGAAGAGGATTTCAGTTGATCCATGACATATTGAAAACTCAGCTCCAGTGGGATGCTGAGCAAATTTACACCACCTTTTATTGAAGCGCCCGAGGCAGAAAGCATTGATTTAATTTCATTCGCCTCGTCACTTGTTGACTTAATTACAGACTTAATATCAGCCAAGACTAACTCCATCGTTGCTGTAAAGTCTGTCGAAGGAACACCGTTATCAAGCAGCTCAACCAATGCAAATCCAGCAGATGACGCTGTCAATTCGTACAAAATTTTCTTAGGTTGACCAGAAACTTTTAGTTCAAGCTCACGCGCTCTTATTAGGATATTAGCCTGAGTTCTATATCCAAAATCATCTTCGTTTATATATTGAACATTAATCTCTTGGGGCAAGTTTAGATAAATAAAACCATCGATTTTTTTATTTAAACTCAGACTTTCAACATCAAAAATAATATCTGTCTGTTCATCAACCTCAAGAACTATTTTCGCATCTTTTATGCTTAACTCTGATCCTAAAGAAACTTCTTCTCCAAAGACTTGGTAACCTCCAGTTTCCAATATTCTCTTTGTGTTCTCCCAAGCTTCCCTCGTGCTCAATTCGGCATGCGCCATTAGTGGCAATACCGCAAAGACACAGTTAAAATAAAACAACCTGAAAAATTTATTATACATACATTACCCAAGTAATAATTAATTTGATAAATTGTGTTTAGGCTTCTTTAACACCAAGTTAAATATTATATAGTGTTATTCTAAATTTTTTCTTTTTTTATGGATCCTAAAGCATGATAAAATTAAATGGCAAAACAGTTTTAATTACAGGAGCCAGTCGCGGAATTGGAGAGGCAGCGGCCCAAACATTTATTGAAGCGGGTGCAAATGTAATGTTAACCGCACGAGACTTGAGCAAACTAAAAACAATAAAAAAAGATTTAGGCGATAGAGCGGAGTTTTTTGCAGGAGATATCTCCAACCCTAACTTTGTTAATGAACTTGTAGATTTTTGTTTTCAGCATTTTGGTGCTCTAGATATCCTAATTAATAATGCAGGTACAATTCTGCCTATCGGACGTATCCATGAGATTAGCCCAGCAGAATGGTCTAATGTAATTGATACAAATCTCAAAAGTGTTTTTTACACTGTAAATGCCGTTTTACCTAAGATGATTGAAAAACGAGAGGGAACCATTCTAAATGTTAGTTCTGGAGCAGCGCATAATCCACTCGAGGCTTGGAGCCATTATTGTTCTTCAAAAGCTGGCGCGGCAATGCTGACTAAGTGTCTACATAATGAATATTTTCAATATGGAATTAGATCAATGGGTCTTTCACCTGGTACCGTTGCTACCCAAATGCAGGCTGAAATAAAAGAAAGCGGAATAAATCAGGTGAGCAAATTAGATTGGAGTGTGCATATACCTGCTGATTGGCCAGCTAGAGCTCTTCTATGGATGTGTGGCGACGAGGCAAACGAATTCATTGGAAAAGAGGTTTCTTTGCGCGACGAAATCATACGTAGGAAGGTAAAACTAATTTGATTACATTACAAAAGCATAAAAATGATGTTTGGGAGATAAAAATAAATCGCCCAGAAAAAGCTAATTCCCTTTCATCTTCTATGTTAGAAGAGCTGTTATCTATTTTTGATAAAGCCTCTGAAGCTCGGGGGGTTGTCTTAACAGGCCAAGGGACGACCTTCAGTGCTGGAGCAGACTTAAATGAAGTAAAATCTGGATTAGCAATTTCTCCAATTTGGGAAAAATTATCAGAAAAGATTGCAAAACTAAATTGCATTACGATAGCCGCTTTGAATGGTACCGTAGCAGGAGGCGCATTTGGAATGATCTTAGCTTGTGACATTAGAATTTGCGTGCCTAAAGCAAGATTTTTCTACCCCGTGATGAAAATGGGATTTTTGCCCCAACCGTCTGACCCAAAGAGGCTTATTCGTCTAATCGGCCCCAGTCGAGCAAAGTTAATGCTAGTTGCTGGTGAAAAGATTGACGCCGACAAAGCCTACGAATTTGGTTTGGTCGATGAAATTGTTGAGGACGAAGAACTGATAAATCGAGCTCATACTTTGCTTTCAGCTTCTCTATCAGCAAATCAAAATCACGTATCAAGCATAAAAAAATTATTAAGTTAAGTTCTTCTTTTCTTGGGAACCTTTGACATAAAGTTTGCTGGTCGCTTAGCCACCCAATTAAAAAACTTTGAAAGTCTTGGATGGGCTTTCAATGCTTCAACAGAATTAAAGTGTTGCGCCAGCTCACCTTCAGAAAGCGCCGCGTGAATTTCTTTGTGACAAATATGATGAAGCAAAATAGTCGGGCCCTTCTTTCCTCCTTTAAGTTTTGGGATCAAGTGATGAAGACTTTGCGGCACGTCAGGTGGAATGTTACGTAAACATAATGGGCAAATCGGTATTTGTTTTTCATGCTTTTCCATAAAATTCATTCCTGTTATTCAGTTTTTATTTCGGATAACAAATCAAATACCCTACCTATATAATTAATTATAATTTGATAAGGAATAAGGGCCTTTTATGGAAGATGTACTAATTGTTGGCGGTGGCCCAGCTGGCCTGATGGCAGCAGATTATCTTAGTAAATTAAACTTAAAGATCACCATCGTAGACCAAATGCCAACAATGGGTAGAAAGTTTTTGATGGCTGGCAAATCTGGATTAAATTTAACAAAAGATGAACCGTTGGACGCGTTTTTAAAAAATTTTTCCAATAATAATCCCCAGTTAATTGATGCTTTGAAAAACTTCACCCCATCTGATGTAGCAGACTGGGCAAATTCATTAGGAATTGACCTTTTCACAGGGAGCACAGGAAGGGTTTTCCCCACTCAAATGAAAGCATCACCTTTACTCAGAGCCTGGCTCACTCAATTAGACAAAAGAGGCGTCAAAAGAAGACATAAAAGGCAGGCTATATCTTTAAAGAATGAATCTCTAATTTTCAAAACTGAAAACGGCAACGAAATAATTGCCGCAAAAAGCATATTGTTTTCAATGGGTGGAGCAAGTTGGAAACGTCTTGGATCTGACGGGAATTGGCTGAATTGGTTGACTAGTGTGGAAAATGAAAAATTCAGCGCTTCGAATGTTGGCTTGAAAATAAAGTGGAGCCCACACATAGAAAAGCATTTTGGCCAACCAGTAAAAGCAATCTCCTTAAAAGCTGGCTCAATAAAATCTCAAGGAGAAATTATTATCACTGAAACTGGTATAGAAGGAGGCGGAATATATTCATTGTCACCGGCGCTTAATAAGGGAGAGGAAGTCTTTTTAGATCTTCTTCCAGATTGGAGTGAAAAACGACTTTTTGAAGCCCTACAAAAGCCAATCGGCAAGTCAAGTTGGTCAAATTATCTCAGAAAAGTATTTAATCTAAATGCTGTAAAACAGGCACTTTTAAGAGAATTCTCCTTAAATTCTTTCTCAAAAGAGCATCTCTCAATCAATCTAAAACACCTTCTTGTTAAGCATGCAGGGCCAGACGATATGGATAAAGCAATATCAACAGCTGGTGGTGTTCGTTTTAATCAGTTGGACTCACATTTAATGCTGTATAAAAAGCCCGGGATATTTTTTGCTGGAGAAATGCTGAATTGGGATGCTCCCACTGGAGGCTATTTAATTACTGCTGCCCTTGCTACGGGGCTTTGGTCTGCAAAAGGGATCGAAAAATTTTTGTTAAGACAATCTTTTAATTAATCTTTTTACTGCAGGGCGATCGTAACATAAATTTATATATTCGTTGAAACTTTCGTTCTCCAAAGGGAATTTAGCAGAGCGGGCCCAGCGCCCACAATGGGCTAGAATAATATCAGGAAGCATGAACTCCTCTCCCATTAAAAACTTCCCACGCCGTTCATTCATTATGTTACCTATATTTTTTTGAAACTCCCATTTAAGGCTCGGTTTAATAGCAGCTACCCGCATGTCCTCAGGCAAAATAAAACTATGGCGCGCCGCGCCCCAAAGCATCATATCCACTTCATCAATTATTCTAAAAACCATGGCATCTTGCCGTGCCCGCTCAATCGAACCTCTTGGAAAGCATAGCTGTTCATGTTTATCACCGAGATATGAGATTATAGCAGAACTATCACTAAGAATTTCTTCTCCATCCATTAAGACTGGAACTTTACCTGACCTATTTAAGTTTTTGACTTCTTGGCTTCCAGGCTTCAAAGAAAAATGTTCATATTCTATCTCTATTTCCTCAAGCATCCATATTACGCGGAATGCTCTACTTTGTGGAATGCCAAATACTTTATACAAAAATTTTTATCCTAATTTTCCAACCAACCAAAAGATTTATTTCCTGATTTTATAGATACTATTATATGGGCAAAGTGAAGTTTTCTGCAATTTGACATTTTAGAATCGGAATAAATTATGCTAAATATAGTGCTATGATTGTTGAAAAACACAAAATAAGGCATGATCAACCTGTCATTAAACAACTTGATGAAACGGCAATAAATCGTATTGCAGCGGGAGAAGTAGTCGAGAGACCTTCCTCAGCTGTAAAAGAACTTATCGAAAATTCAATTGATGCTGGTGCTAAAAGTGTTTCAATTGATATCGCCGACGGAGGGAAAACTTTAATTCGTGTCATAGATGATGGCTGCGGCATGACGCCGACGGATCTTCCTTTGGCAGTATCGCGTCATGCAACATCGAAATTAAGTAGTGACAATTTATTTGATATTTCAACATTCGGCTTTAGAGGAGAGGCTTTGCCATCACTAGGTGCTGTCAGCAAATTGAATATAAAAACAAAAGGTATCGAAACTGAGGGCGCAGAACTTACGATCGAAGCTGGTTTAACTTCTAAAGTAAAACCAATTGCGTTAAATCGTGGGTCTGTAATTGAATTGAGAGATTTATTTTACGCTACTCCAGCTCGATTAAAGTTTTTGAGAACTGATCGCACGGAACTCCAGGAAATTAACAAAATTGTAAAGAGTGTGGCAATAGCTTACCCATATATTAGCTTTAAGCTAAGAGATATAAGTGATACCAGAGATCGAATAATTTTCAGTGCAATTGCAGAGTCGGGAAATCTTGATGATGCGCTGAGAAAAAGAATTTCAAAAGTTGTAGATAACTCTTTCGTTGAAAACTCTTGTGCTATCAGAGCCGAACGTGAACATTTTAGATTGTCTGGGTTTGCTGCTCTTCCAACTTTTTCCCGAGGATCAACTAATCTTCAGCACATTTATATAAATCAAAGACCTGTTAAAGATAAAATACTTATTGGGGCCATCAAAGCTGCATATTCAGATTTTCTAGCGAAGGACCGTTATCCAGCTGTTGTACTATTTTTAGAGTGTGCGCCTCATTTGGTTGATGTAAATGTGCACCCATCCAAGTTAGAGGTGCGTTTTAGAGAACCTGGTACAGTAAGAGGCCTAGTTATTTCCGCTATTCGACATGCTTTAGCCGAAGCTGGCCATAGAGCTTCTTCCACAATTGCAGATAGTGCATTGGGTGCAATGAGCATGAATAGTGCTGTCCCTAACTCTATGTATCAGATGAATAACAAGAAAAATCGATCAGGAGGTTTTTCTTCAGATGTAGTCATCAAAAAATCTGAAACTGACCAAACAGATAGCTTTGGGACCCTCGGCTTTGGAGAATTAGAAACTCCTTCTAGTAGCATCGCTAATGAGAGCAAGGACGAACGATTATCTCCAAAATTCCCACTTGGAGCAGCTCGCGGACAAGTGCATGAAAATTATATAATTGCACAAACAGAAGATAGTGTCGTGATTGTAGACCAACATGCGGCACACGAAAGGTTAGTTTACGAAAAACTAAAAAAAGAAATGGAAAATAACGGGGTTAAACGGCAAGTTCTTTTAATACCCGAAGTTATTGAAATGTCTAATCCTGATGTTGAACGTTTAATTGTAGAAAAAGATCAACTTCTGAATTCTGGGTTGGCAATTGAAGCATTTGGCGAAAATGCAATCATCGTTCATGAGACGCCAGTCCTTTTAGGGGATTTTGATGTAAAATCGATTATTTTAGATATACTTGATGAATTGTCTAATGATGGTGAAAGTAAAAAATTAGAGGAAGAACTCACTTCAATACTTAGTCGGAAAGCATGTCATGGTTCAATAAGATCAGGCCGTAGACTTAATCAAGAAGAAATGAATGCACTCTTACGTGAAATGGAAATTACACCATATTCTGGACAGTGTAATCATGGCAGACCAACTTATATTGAATTGAAGCTGTCAGACATTGAGAGGTTGTTTGGAAGAACATGACAGAAATGACACTCTCACCACTATTGTTATTTTTAATTCTTACACTAACTATTCTCGTCGTTGCAGCACTGTATTTATCGTTACGAGCGAAGGCAAAATCTATAACCTCTAATGACCCTATCATTGATAATCTGAATCTTTTTGGTGAGAAAATTCAAAAGTTAAGTGAAGGGCAAGAACGCCTGACAGGTGGGCTACAAACTGTCTCTGAAGCACAAGCTAAGGCACAATTATCTTTAATCAATATGATGGAAGAAAGGCTTTCAAAAGTTCAACTGCAAATGAATGAAAACCTGTCGCATTCTTCGCGACGAACAGCACAATCGCTAGGTGATTTACAGCAACGCCTCGCGACCATCGACAAAGCACAAGAAAAAATAACAAAATTATCGGGAGATGTCCTTAGCCTTCAAGATATTTTGTCCAACAAACAAACAAGAGGTGCGTTTGGCGAAATTCAACTTACAGACATAGTTTCAAAAGCTTTGCCCAGTGATGGCTTCGACTTACAAGCAACGCTATCTAATGGGAGAAGAGCCGATTGCTTGATTAAATTACCGAACCCACCAGGACCAATTGTTATCGATAGTAAATTTCCACTGGAGGCCTATGAAGCTCTTAGAAATGCATCCTCTGAGGTAGAGACATCTGCCGCTGTGCGATTGTTCAAAACATCCGTTAGAAAACATATCAAAGATATTTCTGAAAGATATATTATAGAGGGGGAGACTGCAGACGGTGCAATACTATTTTTACCCTCAGAAGCAGTGTATGCAGAATTACATGCAAACTATTCGGAAATTGTCAGAGAAGGTTTTTCTGCAAGAGTTTGGATAGTTTCACCCACAACTTGCATGGCAACACTGAATACAATGCGCGCTATTCTTAAAGATGCACGCATGCGTGAGCAAGCCGGTGCGATTAGAAAAGAATTAACGTCATTGTATCAAGATGTGGATCGCTTGGGAGTAAGAGTAGAAAGCTTAGATCGACATTTTAATCAAGCTGCAAAAGATATTTCAGACATAAAGATAAGTGCTGACAAAGCCGGTCGGAGGGCAAAACGACTAGACAATTTTGATTTTGAAGAAATATCAAATGAAGATTTTGAAAAAGTTATTAAACTCGATGAAGTAAAATAGGGTTTTATTTTAGGCAGGCGTTTGTGGTGAAAGTGCAAGCGGGTTTGTTTTTAATTCTATAATAGCTGGTTTTCCTGCAGATCTAGCTCGCTCAAACGCAGGCAAAAACTCAGCGGTTTTCTCTACAGTTTCGCCAAAACCTCCATATGACCGCGCAAGCGAAGCAAAATCAGGATTCAACATGTTTGTGCCAGAAGTTCTACCAGGATAAGTACGCTCTTGGTGCATCTTTATTGTTCCGTAAACTCCATTATTTGAAATAATTATGATAATGTTAGCTTTATACTGCACTGCTGTACCAAACTCTTGAATAGACATTTGCGCACAACCATCACCAGCCAAACAAACCACCTCAGTATTCGGACGCTCTAATTTAGCGCTGATTGCTGCGGGTATTCCATACCCCATAGATCCAGAAGTTGGGGCTAATTGGGTTTTAAATGATTTATACTGAAAGTACCGATGTAACCAGGCAGCATAATTTCCTGCACCATTTGCCACAATAGCATCTTCTGCAAGGACTTCGTTTAATTGTAAAACTATCTGCTCCATCTTTACTGAACCGGGAGTTTCATACGGCTCTCGCCAAGAATAATAGTTCTTACGTAATGGTGATAAATCTCTGTCTACACTCACTGATTGGTCCAATGCTGACTCCAAAAAATCAAAACTATTACAAGCTAGAGATATTTCAGGTGTGTACACACGACCTAATTCGTCAGGATCTGGATGTACGTGGATTAACGGGTTTGCTGCATTTGGAACTTCCAGCAAACTATAACCACCCGTTGTGTTTTCACCAAGTCTGGCTCCAACACATAAAATTAAATCTGCCGATTTAATATAACTCCCTAATTCTGGGTTAATAGCCAAACCTACATCACCCATGTAATTTGGATGTCTGTTATCCATAAAATCCTGACACCTAAAGGAAGTACCAACGGGAATTGACATGCGTTCAGACAGCTTTTCCAAATTATTTGCGGCTTTTTGGGACCACTTTGACCCGCCAACAATACAAAACGGTCGCTTTGCACGAGCAATCTTTTCAATAATCTTTTTAACGGTAGCAAGATGTGCCCCTTGATTTACATCAACAACTGGTTTTGCATCTTTAACTGAACAATCAGCAGATAAAATATCTTCTGGCAGTGCTAAAACAACTGGTCCTGGACGACCAGAACATGCCACACTAAAAGCTCTTGCGATATACTCTGGAATTCGATCAGCTCTATCTATTTCTGCAACCCATTTTGCAAGTGGTTCGAACATTTTTCTGTATTCAATTTCCTGAAAAGCTTCTCGGTCACGCTGATCACTTGCTACTTGACCAATCAAAAGAACCAAGGGGGTGCTGTCCTGAAATGCCACATGCACTCCCGAACATGCATTAGTTGCCCCGGGACCACGTGTAACAAAGGCGACGCCCGGTTTACCTGTCAGTTTTCCATAAGCTTCAGCCATCATAGTCACACCGCCTTCATGACGACCTACTATTGTTTCTATGTTGCTTTCAAACAAGCCATCCAGTGCTGCAAGGTAGCTTTCTCCAGGAATACAAAAAACTCGCTTAACGCCTTGGATTTTGAGTTGATCAATTAGAACTTTTCCACCGTGTCGCATAAAATATTCAATTCACGCTGCTGTGTAATTTCGATAACTTCAATGGGTCCAAGCGCCGCGACGGTTAGTTGCAAAGTTTTCACCGTATCCACCTGAGCGAACATTAAACTTTCTTTGCTTTGGTTCAGAAATTTGAGCATCAATTCCATGTTCGCGAGCATAATCAATAGCAGCCTGTTTTGACCCAAACTTCAGTGTAACCTGTGACTGTGTATCACCGGAAGACGTCCAACCCATCAAAGGATCAATTTCACTTGTAGTTTCCTGAATAAATTCCAGTACCCAAGATTTAGTTTTGGCAAGACCAGAAGACATAGCAGTTTTAGATGGTTTATAAATTCTCGCACGCATGGACAGACTCCCTTGATCGGCCTATATATGCCAGTAAACCTTATGACTATTCAAGGGTTAAGAACTACCCTTTGATAAGCAAAATAAAAATTTTTAATCAAAGTGGATTTATCGTGCAAAGGAAATCAGAAATTTTACTAGAGCATGCGCCAGACGAACCCGTTGGGAGTCGTGAGAAATTAGAAGGCGGCAAAAAGTTCGTTTTGAACACAGAGTTTACCCCTGCAGGAGATCAACCCAGTGCCATAAAGGAACTTGTTAATGGCATCCTTGCAAATGAACAAGATCAAGTACTCTTGGGAGCGACAGGAACTGGTAAAACTTTCACAATGGCGCACATAATTGAGAGCACTCAAAAACCTGCGATAATATTAGCTCCTAATAAAACTCTAGCAGCTCAATTATATGGTGAATTTAAAGGTTTTTTCCCAGACAATGCTGTTGAATATTTTGTCAGCTACTATGACTATTATCAACCTGAAGCGTACGTGCCAAGGTCTGATACCTATATCGAAAAAGAAAGCCAGATAAATGAGCAGATCGATCGAATGCGCCACTCGGCTACTCGAGCGCTTTTGGAAAGGGATGATGTGGTCATAGTTGCATCAGTTTCTTGCATTTACGGAATAGGCTCAGTTGAAACATATGGCGCGATGACACAAGACCTTAAATCTGGGAATTCATACGATCAAAGGCAAGTTATGGCTGATTTGGTAGCTCAGCAATATCGTCGAAATGATCAAGCTTTTCAAAGAGGGTCTTTTCGGGTAAGGGGTGATGTTTTAGAAATTTTCCCTGCACACTTAGAAGATCGCGCTTGGAGGCTTTCTTTTTTTGGTGAAGAACTGGAAAACATTTTTGAATTTGATCCACTCACAGGTGAAAAAACCAACAGCTTAGAGCGGGTTCGGGTTTATGCTAATTCACACTACGTGACACCAAAGCCAACAATGCAACAAGCGATGATAGGAATAAAAAAGGAGCTAAGAAAAAGACTGGATAATCTTGTATCAGAGGGAAAACTGCTCGAAGCACAAAGGCTTGAGCAACGGACTAATTTTGATCTTGAAATGTTAGAAGCTACAGGCGTCTGCAACGGTATCGAAAATTATTCAAGATATCTTACAGGAAGGGCCCCCGGAGAACCTCCACCAACTCTATTTGAATTTATACCCGATAACGCCATTGTTTTTGCAGATGAAAGTCATGTTAGCATTCCACAAATTGGAGGAATGTATCGTGGGGACTATAGAAGAAAATTCACACTGGCAGAACATGGATTTCGCCTTCCATCATGTATGGATAACCGACCTCTGAAATTTGAGGAATGGGATGCCATGCGACCACAGTCAATTTATGTTTCAGCAACTCCCGGTGGATGGGAATTAGAACAAACGGGCGGTGTATTTACTGAACAAGTTATTAGACCCACCGGGCTTCTTGATCCTGAAGTAGAAATTCGACCAGTAGAAATGCAAGTTGATGACCTTCTAGATGAAGTTAAAAGAGTTGCTCAGAGTGGTTTCAGAACTCTAGTAACAACTCTTACAAAAAGAATGGCGGAAGATCTTACTGAATATTTAAACGAACAGGGTGTACGGGTTCGATATATGCACTCTGATATCGATACTATTGAGCGAATTGAAATACTTCGAGATTTAAGATTAGGTGCTTTTGACGTTCTGGTAGGCATTAATCTTTTAAGAGAAGGTTTAGATATACCAGAATGTGGTTTAGTCGCAATTTTAGATGCTGACAAAGAAGGTTTTCTACGTTCCGAGACATCCCTCATTCAAACTATTGGTAGAGCAGCAAGAAATGAAAATGGAAAAGTCATCATGTATGCTGATCGTATCACTGGATCTATGGAGCGAGCCATCGCAGAAACTGACAGAAGACGTGCCAAGCAAGTACAATATAATCAAGAAAATGGCATTACACCTGAAACCGTGAAGAAAAATGTCGATGACATTTTAGCCGGCCTTTATAAGGGCGATACGGATCAGTCTAGGGTCACAGCAACAATAAAAAAACCAATGGCTGGAGCTAATCTACAAACTGTTCTTGAAGGAATGCGCACAGACATGAGGAAAGCTGCTGAAAATTTAGAATTTGAAGAAGCTGCAAAACTTAGAGATGAAATTCAGCGATTGGAAGCAGTTGATCTAGCTGTGGCAGATGACCCTTTAGCTAGACAAAGTGCCATAGAGGCTATCTCAAATTCAGATAAGCCTAGGTCTACAGCTGGTCGCGGTGGCACTCGCGCTTATAGAGGAAAGAGTAAACCAAAACTAAATTAAAGTCTCGATTGACATGCAAGCTTCAAATTATTTCTATGCGGAAAAGTCACTCGCTTCGATAATACTAACACCGGAGATTTTCCAAATGCCAGCAACGTTCTTCATAAAATATTTCAGTAGAAAAAGTTTATCGTTTTGATCGGTAATACGTACAATCTGAGAATATCCTTGCGGTGTCTCTTCTAGATTTAAAAATTCAAAATTGTTGTACCGCCAAACCATGGGGTAACCTTTCTTAACCATATTAGAAAAGTTCTCTACTGTACCAAAGATATCTTTTATTCCAGGACTTGCATGAGTGAAAGCCTCAATAAAATTATCTGATGCAAAGGCTCTTAATTGATCAGAAATTGTGCTTTGAATATCGGCTTTTTCGTCCGCAAACAATAATGTGGACATGGAAAGAAAAAAAACAGCTATTAAACGTATCACGACAACCTCCTATTACGCTAGGAGATAAATCAAAAAGTTAGTCCGTCAATCCTTTACAAAGACACCATCTAGAGCTTTTTCAATTAAATCGACCGTTTCTTCTACGCCATAAAGTGCAATAAAACCACCAAATCTTGGACCTTGATCAGCGCCCAAGAGGACTTGATATAATGCCTTGAACCAATCTCTCAAGGGATCAAATTTATCCCTTCCACATGCAAAAACTATGGACTGGAGTTCTTCAGCATCTCGATCACCAGTGAAGTTTTGCAACATATCACGCAAATCTATCAATGCCTCTTTCTCAGTAGCAGTGGCTAATCTATAAACTTTCTTTGGCTTAACAAAATCATTATAATAAGAGATTGCAAATGACGCAGCTTGATCAAGTTGAGGGTTGTTCTCAGGAGACGCATCTTGTGCGTATTTTTTTATAAATCCCCAAAGTTGTCTCTTATCTTCAGCGTTAGCTACCGCGGCAAGATTTAGTAACATACTGAATGGAACAACCATGTCAGACTTAGGCACGTTATTCCCGTGTATGTGAAAAACTGGATTTGTTGCTTTGGATTTAAAATCTTGCGCCTCATAAGCCCTCAACTGCTGATGATATTCGTCGACAGCTTTGGGGATTACATCAAAATATAAACGCTTAGCTGTTTTTGGTTTTTGATACATGAAGTAACTGAGACTTTCAGGACTTGCATAGGTCAACCACTCATCTATCGATATTCCATTTCCAGAGGACTTTGAAATTTTTTGACCCTGATCGTCCAAAAACAATTCATACGTAAAATGTTCTGGAGGTCTATGGCCCAATATTCTGCAAATACGATCATAAATAGGAGTATTAGTTGAATGATCTTTACCATACATTTCGAAGTCCACTCCAAGAGCAGCCCAACGCGCACCAAAATCTGGCTTCCACTGAAATTTTACGTTGCCACCAGTAACGGGTAGCGTCCAAGATTTACCGTCTTCATCATCAAAAGAAACCGTATAATCAGTCACATTTACTTCTTTAATGGGAACATACAAAACACGCCCATTCTCTGGATGTATTGGTAGAAAAATAGAGTATGTTTTTTTTCTCTCTTCACGCAAAGATTTTAACATGACTTGCATTATATCATCATAACATTCCACTGCTCTTTTTAGAGTTCGATCAAACGCTCCAGATTTGTAAAACTCTGTTGCAGAATAGAAGTCATATTCAAATCCAAAGGTATCAAGAAACCTTCGTAACATAGCATTATTATGGTGACCAAAGCTTTCAAATTTATCAAAAGGATCAGGCACTGAAGTTAATGGCTTTTGGATATAATCCTTTAAAATCTCTTGTTTAGGTACATTACCAGGAACTTTCCTCATGCCATCCAAATCATCTGAAAAACAAATTAATTTAGCAGGAATATCGCTTATTTCACGAAAAGCCCTCATAATCATTGTAGTACGCGCTACTTCTCCAAACGTCCCAATATGAGGTAAACCAGATGGGCCGTAACCCGTTTCGAATAATACATAGCCTTTTTCTGGGGGTGAGTTCTCATAACGCTTTAATATCCGACGCGCCTCCTCAAATGGCCAAGCTTTTGAAACCATTCCCGTTTCGCGCATTTCAAACATTTTATTCTCCAATTAATCAAATTTAATTTGTTTTACAAAAACTCATGCTTACTATTGCTACAAATCAAATTGGTCAATATTCTGAATTTGAGCTCTTCCAAAGGAGACACGTTATGTCCAGTGAAGTAACGCCGATTTTAACAGCCCAAGATTGCCTGGTGGCAATGATGATGGCAATAGCAATCTCAGACAGTAATATCAGAACAGCAGAATTGGTAAAAATTCAATCAGCAGTAAATAATTTACCCATTTTTGCTGAGTATGATATTGACCGATTAAATATCATTTCTCAGACTGTATTTGATTTGTTTGAGCAAGAAGATGGTTTAGATGCCTTGTTTGGCCTAGTAAGAGATCACTTACCATCGGAACTGAATGAAACTGTATACGCATTGTGTTGTGACGTAGCAGCAGCAGATGGGTTAATTTTTGAGCCTGAGTTAAGGTTACTAGAAGAAATGAGATATGAATTAAATATTGATCGTCTTCACGCAGCCGCAATCGAAAGAGGTTCAAAGGCTCGGCATATGATAATTAACAAATAAAACAATCGTAAATCGGTTGGTTATTTTTTCCTGATATCTGAACTAGAAATGTTCATCATAGGCATATTTGCAAAGCACCAAACAGGCGAAGTAGAATAAGGCAGGTATCTGCCTGCATTTGCTGGTATACGGTAGTTTTTATAAATCCTTGCTGCTTTTGAATTTAATCCTGTCTGCCGAGAGTTTGGCCGAGCAAGAACCCCGATCGGGCAACTTTCTATTATCCACCTCCAGTTTTTCCATAAATGAAATTGGGCCAAATTATCTGAGCCCATTAGCCAAACAAATTTTGTTTTAGGGTAATTGTGAAAAAAAAAGTCTAACGTTTCCCAAGAGTATCGTAGACCTTTTTCAGCCTCTACCGATGAAATAATGATTTTAGGGCTACTAATAATATTTTTTGCACCCGTAACTCTTGAGACAATTGGCGCAGGTGCTTTTGGTTTCAGTGGATTACCAGGGCTTATAAGCCAAATTACTTGATCCAAATTGAAATGCTTTGCAGCTTCAAAAGAGAAATTTACGTGTCCCAAATGTGCTGGATCAAATGATCCACCAAATAGTCCTATTTTCTTGTTATCTAAAAACATTGAATAGGAATTTCCCCTAGCTCATTTCAGTTACAGTTAAATTTATAATAAATTCTATAAAATCGCCTTTGAATAATTTTACAAGCAATAACAATCTTTAATCCGCATTTTCAGACTAAAAGATTGCTCATCAACTAATGAGAGCGTATCGTTTGTCGAAGTTGTAAATAGTGGAGTAAACAATGGCGGCTTATCAATACGTTTATCATATGCAGGGTGTTTCAAAAACCTACCCAGGTGGTAAAAAATGCTTTGAAAATATTCACCTAAGCTTTTTACCTGGCGTAAAAATAGGCGTGGTTGGAGTTAATGGTGCAGGTAAATCAACTTTAATGAAAATTATGGCGGGTTTAGATAAGGACTTTTCCGGGGAGGCTTGGTCTGCTGAAGGAGCAAAAGTCGGCTATTTACCACAAGAGCCTGAATTAGATTTAACAAAAAATGTACGCGAAAACGTAATGCTAGGTGTTGCTCCGAAGAAAGAAATTCTCGATCGTTACAACGATTTAGCAATGAATTATTCTGACGATACAGCCGAAGAAATGGCAACGCTTCAGGATAAAATTGATGCAGAAAATTTATGGGATTTAGATAGTCAAATAGACGTGAGCATGGAGGCTCTTCGATGCCCACCTGACGATGCTGACGTAAGCACACTTTCGGGGGGTGAAAAGCGCCGTGTAGCGCTCTGTAAGCTTCTGCTTGAAGCTCCAGAAATGCTATTACTTGATGAACCAACAAACCATTTGGATGCAGAAACAATTGCTTGGTTACAACAACATTTAATTGATTATAAGGGCACGATTCTAATTGTAACGCACGATAGATATTTCCTAGATGATATAACTGGATGGATACTAGAATTAGACCGTGGGCGTGGTATTCCATATGAAGGAAATTATTCAAGCTGGTTAGAGCAAAAAGCTAAAAGATTAGAACAAGAATCACGCGAAGACAAAACGCGCCAAAAAACTTTAGAACGTGAATTAGAGTGGATGCGTCAGGGCCAAAAAGCACGTCAGGCCAAACAGAAAGCCAGGATTAATGCTTACAACGATTTAGCATCACAATCCGAACGAGAAAAAATATCCAAAGCTCAAATCGTTATACCAAATGGACCAAGGTTGGGTGGAAAAGTAATTGAGGTGGAGAATTTAAATAAAGTAATGGGAGATAAACTTCTCATTGAAAATCTTAGTTTTAATTTACCGCCAGGAGGTATTGTTGGCGTAATTGGTCCAAACGGTGCTGGGAAATCAACTCTTTTCAAAGTTCTTACCGGACAGGAAAATCAAGATTCGGGTTCGGTGACCTATGGTGACACTGTTCAATTATCTTATGTAGACCAATCCAGGGATGATTTAAAAGACGGTGAAACCGTTTGGGAAGCAATTTCAGGTGGGGCTGAAGTTATTGAATTAGGAGATGCTCAAGTAAATTCGCGAGCCTATTGTTCTTCATTTAATTTTAAAGGCGGAGACCAGCAAAAGAAAGTTTCTTTATTATCCGGAGGTGAACGCAACAGAGTACATATGGCTCGCCTCTTGAAATCAGGCGGCAATGTTTTGTTATTAGATGAACCTACAAATGATTTGGATGTCGAAACACTCCGCGCCCTCGAAGACGCACTTGTAGATTTTGCTGGCTGCGCTGTTGTAATCTCCCACGATCGCTTCTTCCTGGATAGGATCTGCACACACATACTCGCGTTCGAAGGTGATGCCCAGGTAGAATGGTTCGAAGGTAATTTTGAAGATTACGAGGAAGACAAAAAAAGGCGGCTTGGTCCAGACGCACTTGAACCTAAAAGGATAAAACATAAAAAATTCACACGCTAGAGAATGCGATGGCTTAGATAAAAATTACCCTGCAACATAAGGAATACAAAAATGCAATTTGCAACCTTCCACGATTTAGAAGATCAAAGTGTTTTTATCACTGGAGGGGGATCTGGCATTGGAGCAGATTTAACTAAAGGTTTCTTATCGCAGGGTGCTAAAGTAACCTTCGTTCAAAGATCTAACCCAGAAAAATTTCTGGCTGAGTGTGAAGGTAAATATAAATATGAGCCAACCTTTATAAAGTGTGATGTGAGCCATATAGAAGAATTAAAAATTGCTTTACAGACAACTGCAAAAAAACAAGGTGCAGTCACTGTCTTGGTCAATAATGCAGCTAACGATACACGCCATACACTGGATGAGTTTACTCCAGAACAGTGGGACCAAACGATGGAAGTAAACTTGAAACCGCATTTTTTTGCTGCACAGGAAGTAGTTGAAGGAATGAAAATTAGCGGTGGAGGATCGATCATCAACTTTTCGTCAATTTCCTACATGATGGGGAATGAAGGATATCCAGCGTATGCAACTGCCAAGTCTGCTATTACGGGTTTGACTCGCTCTTTGGCGCGGGAGTTAGGTCCTCATAGCATTCGTGTAAATGCAATTATGCCGGGTTGGGTTTTAACAAAAAGACAGATGAAATTATGGGCAACAGAAGAAGGACTATCAAAACATTTAGATCGGCAATGCCTCAAAAAGCATCTATCTGGACCTGATATTGTGGGAGGCACTTTATTTTTGGCCTCTGGCACCTCAAAAATGATGACCTCCCAAGCACTCGTTATAGACGGTGGTGTAGTAGTTACTGGATGAGTAAGTTGAAAGATATTTCTTGGATTGCTGCTGACTGGGGCACATCAAATTTACGTGTCTGGGCCCTGGATCAAAATGGAAGTATTATAAACACTATAAACCAGGGTAAAGGTATGTCTGCACTTTTACCAAGTGAATTTGAACCATATTTTATGGGACTTATTGAAAAATGGCTTCCTGAAAAAACTGAAACGGAATGTCCTGTAGTTATTTGTGGCATGGCAGGAGCAAAAACAGGATGGAAAGAAGCATCATATATGGAAGCACCCTGCTCTCCCATAAATCCTGACAAAACGACCTTGGTTCAGACAATGGATCAACGCATTTCTGTCAGAATCCTACCAGGTATCATGCAGGCATCACCATCAGATGTAATGCGCGGCGAGGAGACACAAATTGCTGGTTACTTATCAAAAAAACCAAATTTTGACGGGGTTATTTGTCTTCCAGGAACCCATACAAAATGGGTTCACATAAGTGCTGGTGAAATAATAAGTTTCAGAACATTTATGACAGGTGAAATTTTTCAATTATTGTCTGAGTATTCTATCTTAAAAAATTCTGTGAAAAGCGATAAGATTGATACGGACTCCTTTTTACAAGCTTTCGAAGATACATATTCAAATCCTGCTCTTCTTTCTTCCAAGCTTTTTGGAATCCGCGCTACAGATCTCTTAGAAAATATTCCTACTAAATTGCTTAAAGCAAAGCTGTCTGGATATCTGATCGGATCTGAATTAGCGGGTTCAAAAAGCTATTGGTTGGGTCGAGATATAGTTATGATAGGAAATGACAACTTATGCGTTTTATACGAAAAAGCACTCAAAAAATTAGGTTTAAATATCTCTTTGGAAAACACACAAGACATAACTCTAAACGGTCTGAAACAAGCATATTTTAATAGGTAAAATCTATGACTAAAAATCGTGAATTGATAGCAATTCTAAGAGGCTTAACGACCGATAGGTGCATCAGAGTTAGTGAAATTTTGATAGCTGCGGGATTTAATAAGCTAGAAGTACCTCTAAATTCTCCTAAGCCACTAGATACAATTCTAGCTATGCAAGAAAAATTTGGATCTTCAGTAATAATCGGTGCTGGGACAGTCACAAAAGTCAGTGAGGTGAACAATCTTTCAGGTTTGGGCTGTCAGATGATTGTGTCGCCCAATACAGATAAAGATGTAATTAAAGCAACTAAAGACAAAGGCATGCTTTCATTTCCTGGTGTGTTAACGCCATCTGAATGCTTTTCAGCAATTAATTCTGGAGCAGATGCCCTTAAAATTTTTCCGGCTTTTAAACTTGGGATTGATGGCTTCAAAGCAATGAAAGCTGTTTTGCCAAGTGATGTTAAAACTTATGGTGTGGGCGGTATTAATGAAAATCATTTCCATGAATGGTTATTAGCGGGTCTAACGGGGTTTGGAATTGGATCTAATCTATTTCATCCATCTATGAATGATGATGATATTAAAACTACAGCAAAAAAAATCGTAATAGAATACGATAGCTGGTTTGCTGAAAAATGATGAAAATTTTCGATAAGACGAAATGTAAATTGGGAGAAGGCCCCTTGTGGCATCCAATTCGTCAGGAACTTTTTTGGTTCGATATACTGTCCTCAAAAATGTTTCACAAAAAAACCCCTGATCAACAACCCATCGTGCACGAATTCAATAGAATGGTATCAGCAGCTGGCTGGGTCAATAAAAACGTTCTTCTGATAGCCTCTGAAACCAATTTATTTTTGTACGATTTGAATACAAGAGTAGAAAAACACCTTATTGATTTGGAGAAAGACAATCTTAAAACACGATCAAACGATGGAAGGTCTGACCCATGGGGCGGTTTTTGGATTGGAACAATGGGGAAAAATTGTGAACCAGATGCTGGGGCTATTTATCGATATTTTGAAGGTAAATTAAAACTAATAATTTCTAAAGTTACTATCAGCAATTCAATCTGTTTCTCTATCGACAAAAAATATTGTTATTTTTCTGATACAGCCAAGAAAAATATTATGCGTATAGAATTAGACAGCGACAACGGCAGCCCCATTAAAAATTCTGAAATTTTTATTGATTTAGCCGATGAAGCCATTGCACCAGATGGATCAGTCGTGGACGGGTCAGGAAATATATGGAATGCGCAGTGGGGATCATCACGAGTAGCTAGATATGATATATATGGAAATTTTCGAGAACAAGTGTCAGTGCAAGCATCCCAAACCTCTTGTCCAGCCTTTGGTGGAGCAAATCTTTCGACACTGTTTGTGACAAGCGCGAATGAAGGTGTAGAGGAGAAGTTTTCAGGCTGTACTTTTTATTGTGATACACAATTTACAGGTCAGCAGGAGAATCGCGTAATAATTACTCAGCAATAAAAATAGATTTACGAAACTAGGCAAAACTTATGTTTGTATATGGAAAAATGCCCAATGGAGACGATGTTTTCCAAATCACTCTCGAAAGTAATGACCTTCAGCTTAAAGTGCTAAGTTTGGGTGCCATCATTCAGGATCTCCGAATGAAAAATATAAAACATCCTCTGGTACTTGGATATCCAAAATTGGAGCCTTATTTTGAAAATTCAGGCAAATTAGGCGCTATAGTTGGCAGATATGCCAACAGAATTGCTAACGGAACAGCAATTATTGAGGGCAAAATTTATTCCTTTGATAAGAACCAAAACAAAACTCACACTTTGCATGGAGGGTCAGACGGATCAGCTGTTAGGAATTGGAAAATTGTTCAGTACAATAAATCTATGGTGACATTTCTTGACAAACTTCCAGACGGGCACATGGGATTCCCAGGAAATCTAACGGTTGAAACCACTTACAAAGTAGCCCAATCTACAATTGATATTGTTATAGAAGCAAGCACAGACAAAACAACATTATGTAATTTTACTAATCACAGTTACTTTAATTTGGATGGTACAAAAAACATAGCAAACCACCAATTGATGGTGGAATGTGATAAGGTGCTTCCGGTTGATGAAAATGGAATACCAATTTCTGGGCCCATTTTTGCGAAAGATTTAGATTTAGACTTCAAAACTGGTCGGACATTAAATAACAACGGCAACCCAATTGAGGTTGATCATAATTTTTGTATTTCAAATACTAGGCAAAATCTGAGAAGAAACGCCTTTGTTACTGCAAAAAACATTTCGCTTGAACTATTTTCAACCGAACCTGGTCTTCAGGTCTATACAGGCAAAGGGTTAAATAGTGGAAATGAAAAAATCTGGGGTAAATATCCATATAGAGAATTCGCCGGAATTGCTCTTGAACCACAAATTTGGCCAGACGCACCAAATCAAATAGACTTTCCTAATCCTTTATTGCAGCCAGGTGATAAGTATAAACATCACACGAGGCTTAAATTCAGTAGAACCAAAATTTAAAGGACACTGTGTTAGTGGCGGCCCCTGAAGGACTCGAACCCTCAACCTGCCGATTAGAAGTCGGCTGCTCTATCCAGTTGAGCTAAGGAGCCACACGGCCTCTCTAAAGCTAAAAACAGCTAAGTTCAAAGGTAAAATAAAATTATTTTTTCACGCCTGGTATAGCTTTCAAATATTTAGCTATTGAAAGCCTATCTTCTTCTGTAAGCCTAGATGTATTTTTTATAACATCAACCATATGTCCACCTGCCACATCAAAATCTGGAGTGAACCCACTCGTTAAATATTCAACTATTTCCTCCTCACTCCAGTGTAATTTTGCTGGGGTAATGTTTGGTATTATCCCTTTTCCAGCGGGGTTCTTTGCCCCACCAAGCCAATATTCATATTGTAAACCACCAATAAGGTTTCTTGATGTGTGACACTCACCACAATGAGCAAGTGTTTCTACTAAATATGCCCCCCTTTCAACCGTCGGATCTGAAGAAATTAATTTTACGGTAGGCTCAGAATTATTCAATAATTTCCAAAATGCTATGGGCCTCCTCCAACGAATGTAAATTGGAAGATCATGATCAATTGACAGTTTAGAACTTTCTGGAATGGATCTAAAATATACCCATAGATCCGCAATATCTTGATCTGTCATATTAGCATATGCAGTATAGGGAAAAGATGGGTAGTAATGTTTTCCTTCCGGCGAAACTCCATGACGTACCGCATTTACAAAATCTTTCTCAGACCAAGCACCTATCCCATGTACTTTATCCATCGAAATATTTGGCGCGTAGAATGTACCAAATGGAGACGGAAAGGCACGACCACCTGTCAGTACTAACTTCTCTTCGTCTGTGGTGTCTGGACTAGAATGACAACTGGCACAACCTGATGCATTAAAAATATATTCGCCCTTTTTTAAACTGCCTTGATAATTCTCAACAGAAGAAAACTCCGGTATGTTTTCTGAAGTTATTACTGAAAACGCCAATATTAAAATTACAGCGAAAGTACTTAAAGCAATTATTTTCAAAAGATCCTCAACTTAATATAGGTATTTGCAAAACTTTCGTTACTATAGAGATGTACATTGTTCACAAATTTAGAGCATCAGCAGTGAAAGAAAACCTTAAAAAAATAAAAGTAGATGACAATTTAGGGATTATCTTATCCGATGGCTGTAGACTATCTGCTCGTACTTGGATGCCAGAAAATGCCTATGACTCTCCGGTGCCCGTAATACTAGAGTATTTACCATACCGGAAACGAGACGGTACAATTGCAAGAGATGAATTAACCCACCCATATTTTGCAAAAAACGGCTATGCGTCTGTTCGTGTAGATATTCGAGGTAATGGCGATAGCCAAGGAACCATGGCAGACGAATACACACCACAGGAATTAAGTGATGCCGTGGAAGTAATTAATTGGTTAGCAAAACAACCATGGTGTTCAGGAACTGTTGGCATGATGGGGATAAGCTGGGGTGGCTTCAATGCCCTTCAAGTTGCAGCTCTTCAACCTAAGCCACTGAAAGCTATCATCACTTTATGCTCTACAGTGGATAGATACGCAGATGATATTCACTATAAGGGTGGATGTTTATTAAATGAAAATCTTGGTTGGGGCTCGACCATGTGGGCCTACTCTTCACGACCGCCAGACCCTGATTTGGTGGGCGATTCTTGGAGAGATATGTGGCGAGAGAGATTAGAGGCTGAACCGTTTCTTCCTATTGAGTGGCTTAAACATCAAAGGAGAGATGATTATTGGAAACATGGATCCGTCTGTGAAGATTATTCAAAAATTAAAGCGGCTACTTTAGCAATTGGTGGATGGGGAGATGCTTATAAGAATACAGTATCACATCTTGTTGAAAATTTATCTTGTCCCGTTAAAGGCATAGTAGGTCCGTGGGTACATAAATATCCACACTTCGCAGTCCCAGGACCAAGAATTGATTTTTTGCATGAAGCATTAAGATGGTGGGACCGTTGGCTTAAAAACAAAAATACAGGAGTTGAAGACGATCCAGCATACACAGTTTATCTCATGGATGGTGTCAAGCCTAAAACTTCTTATAAGTACAGAAACGGTCATTGGATTAGCTTTCAAGATTGGCCGAAACAATCTTCAAACAAAACATTGTATCTAAATGATAAATCAGAATTGGCAGAAGAAAAAACTAATATAAATAAAATGATATCATCACCACAAACATGCGGACTTGATAGTGGAGAATACTGTGCAATTTGGCTTGGCCCTGAGCTGCCTGGCGATCAACGCATAGATGATGCACAGTCCGCTTGCTTTACAACCGGCGAACTGAGCAACCAATTAGACATAGTGGGAGCTCCAAAAGTAAAATTGAAACTGAGATCATCGACTTATACTGCCCAAATTGCAGTTCGATTGAATCATATCCACCCCGATGGGGCATCAACAAGAATAACCTATGGAGTTTTTAATCTTGGACATGTTGACGGTCATGATACGCCAAGACGCCTTAAAAAGGGTGAAACTATTTCAATTGTCTTTGATTTAGATCAGATAGCCTATCGCATTTTTAAAGGTCATAAAATTAGACTATCTATTTCAAATTCATATTGGCCACTTTTATGGCCTACACCAGATAAAAGTGAAATTGAGATTGTTGAAGGAAGCATTGAAATACCTGTTATCAACGGCAGTATTGAAAACACGCGCAATTTTTTACCAGAAAAGACAGACGAACCTTGGAAAACTGAAACACTAAGAGAAGCTTCAAACTCTAGAAAAATAACTCGCGATATTGGATCAGATGGCTCAATATTAGAAATCATCGATGACTTTGGATTAGTTCGTGACTTGAAACATGATCTAGAAATTGGATCTATAGCAAGAGAATGGTGGTCAATTCATCCCGATGATCCTCTTTCAGCTGAAGGCAAAACCCACTGGACAGAAGAGAGAAGTCGCGGAGCATGGAAAACACGCACAGAAACATATGCCAAGATGAACAGTGACGCAGAGAATTTCTATATTTACGCAAAACTGGAAGCCTATGAGAATGAAATACTATTCTTCGAGAAGGAAATATCAGAAACCATAAGTCGAGATTCACACTAATTCAGAAAAAATTTGTCCTGAAAACAACAAAAAAGTTAAATTTAACTTGCTTTTTGGTTCAACCATTTTGCATGATTGAAGAGATATAACGATAACACACAGGGAGTCGTAAATAACATGAGTAAATTAGAGTATAGAGCCATGCAAGAGCTCAAATACAGAAGCGGCCAAATTGATCGGCGAACTTTTGTAAGATCACTACTTGCAACTGGTGTAGCGTTACCTTCAGCATTGTCACTTGCTGGTCAAGTTGCTGCATCTACACCAAAAAGTGGTGGTCGTTTTCGTATGGGCCTAGGCCATGGATCCACAACAGACACGTTGGACTCAGCAACTTCGGAAAACCACTTCACTCTCGTTAATGGATATACTTTCGGAAACCATCTAACTGAAGTGAGCAACACTGGTGAACTTATACCAGAGTTGGCTGAAAGCTTTGAGTCTGATGATGCTCAAAAGTGGGTTTTCAATCTTAGACAGGGGGTTGAATTCCATAACGGGAAAACAATGACTTCCGAAGATGTAGTGGCAAGCTACAATCACCACATGGGAGAAGACTCAACATCTGCAGCGAAGGGTCTTCTGACTCAGGTTAAATCCCTAAAAGCAGATGGGAAGAATAAAGTAATTTTTGAATTAGAAAATCCTAATGCAGACTTTCCATTTATTGTGAGTGATTACCACATATCAATTAGACCTGCAGGAGATATGGCTTCAGGCGTGGGTACTGGCGGTTATATTCTTCAATCGTTCGAGCCAGGCGTAAAATCAGTCCTGAAGAAGAATCCAAACTATTGGAAAGAAGGAAAAGCCCATTTTGACGAAGTAGAATTAATCTCAATTATTGATCCAACCGCGCGGCAAAACGCCCTAACATCAGGCGATATTGATGCAATGGATCGAGTAGACTTGAAAACAGTTAATCTCTTCAAGCGAAATCAAGACATTTACATTTGGGATGCTACAGGTACAGCGCATTATACTTTCCCAATGAGACTAAGTGTTGCACCATTTGATAATTATGATCTCAGAATGGCGCTTAAGTGGTCAATCAAGCGTCAGGAATTAGTTGATAAAATCTTATTAGGCTATGGTGCGATCGGAAACGACCACCCAATTTCTACTGCAAACAGATACCATAATGCAGAGCTACCGCAGAGGGAGTTTGATGCGGATAAAGCTGCTTATCATTATAAAAAATCTGGGCACTCAGGAAAAATTCAGCTCTCCGCAGCCGACGCTGCTTTTGCTGGAGCAGTTGACGCTGCCCAACTTATGGCAGCTTCCGCAGCAGAGGCTGGTATGGAAATTGAAGTCATTAGAGAGCCTAAGGACGGCTACTGGTCTAACGTTTGGAATAACGACGCCAAAGGATGGTGTGCATGTTATTGGGGTGGAAGACCAACTGAAGACTGGATGTTCTCTGCCGCCTACACTGATGATACTGAGTGGAATGATACAGCTTGGAAGACCACTGATGCAGCAGTTAAGTTCAACGGACTAGTTAAAGAAGCACGGGCTGAATTGGACGACAACAAGCGTCGAGAACTATATTATGAATGCCAGCGTCTAATATACGATGATGGCGGCACAATATGTCCGATCTTTAATAGCTATGTAAGCGCTAATTCAAAAGCAGTGGCTACCGATGAAAATAGAGCAGCTAACTGGGATAGCGACGGTGCTAAGTGCGTCGAACGCTGGTGGTTCGCTTAAATTAAAAAATAACTAGATTTATGGGCCCTAACAAAGGGCCCATATTTATTTTTCAAATAAGGTTATATTAAGTGCATCCCGTTTTACAGACTGTTCTTGGGCGACTTGGCTTGGGACTAGCAACACTCTTTGTTGTTTCTCTTATTATCTTCTCCGCCATCGAAATGCTTCCAGGAGATTTTGGGCAAGCTATATTAGGGCAAGCCGCTACTGAAGAAACCGTTGCAGCATTCAGGAGAGAGTTAGGTTTAGATGAGCCTCCCTATGTGAGATATCTGCAATGGGTCGGCGGTGCTATCCAAGGAGACTTAGGGACATCCTTTTCTGGCCGTAATGCATCTGGAACAGATAGATCTAGAGAAGTCATCGACTTAATCGCTCCTCGCCTTTGGAATACTCTGTTCTTAGCTAGTGTTACAGCAATTATTGCAGTACCAGTTTCTCTGTTTTTAGGCATCACCAGTGCTTTGTATCGCAATTCTGTTTATGACCGAACAATCAATACAGCTACATTAACCACGATATCTTTTCCTGAATTTTTCGTAGCATACATTTTGATTTTATTATTGGCATCTCTTTATCCAATATTCCCATCTCTTGCCAATGTTGATGCCTCAACTCCGTTGAGCGAGCGATTATATAGAAGTGCTCTGCCTGCCTTTACACTCACACTTGTGATTGTTGCGCACATGATGAGAATGACCCGAGCTGCGATTATAAATCTTTTGGCTAGCCCGTACATACAAATGGCCAGATTATCGGGAGCATCACAAACCGAAGTAATACTTAAGCATGCCCTACCCAATGCTTGGGCACCTATTGCTACGGTAATTGCTTTTAACTTAGCCTACTTGGTTGTTGGAGTCGTCGTTGTAGAAGTTGTATTTGTTTATCCTGGAGTTGGTCAATTAATGGTTGATGCCGTCACCAGCAGGGATATTCCAGTTGTGCAGGGATGTGCGCTGATATTTGCCGTCACATACATTTTATTAAATTTAATCGCTGATATAATCGGAATTATAACAAACCCTAGGTTACTTCACCCAAAATGACACAAGAAAAAAATACATACTCGGCAGCTGGTGAAGTTGGTTCCGTTCTTGAAAAACGGACTTTTTGGGCGCGAGCAAAAATAGAATTATCAAAATCACCCTGGACGGCCCGCTTTGGACTTTTGGTAATATTCATATACGCAGTTTTAGCGATATTCGCACCAATATTTGCTCCATACGGAGAAGCAGAAGTTTTTCCAGAACCTTATGCCGCTTGGAGTTCAGAGCATATATTCGGTACTGATCAAATCGGGCGTGATATATTTTCGCGTATGATATACGGGGCTCGTAATACAGTTGGAATAG